>Ga0222628_1000685_pt1 | contig 12907 bp, 22 predicted proteins | sample AntAcemetageno95_FD_179860 | JGI IMG/M metagenome (GOLD analysis project Ga0222628, IMG submission 179860) | Saline water microbial communities from Ace Lake, Antarctica - #95 | ecosystem: Environmental > Aquatic > Non-marine Saline and Alkaline > Saline | place: Antarctica: Ace Lake | collected...
TATCATTCCACCGGTCGGATAAAGATAATGATTTTTGGGCTAATTTAAAAGCTGTTGCAAAGTTCTCTGTTGTAAGCTTTAAATATCTCAACATTATTTCATCATGTTGCTCCACTTCTTGTTGGAATAAATAATCAAATTGGCAACTCATATAACTACCTCCATATAAACAATTAAACCTTAGTTTCTTTTGAATTTATACCGCAAACACTAGATAACAACTCGTCATAATCTCGCCAATTATCATCCATAAAATCACTTGCCATTACGTGCCTTTTTTCGTTATTAAGGTCTGATATGGGGTGATCTTCGTATTTGTAAAGTGCATTCATCCCATTTGCATACACAATGCGAATTGGGTCTGTCATAAATGACCTATCTCCAAGACTTCTATGTGGCGCTGTCCTTATTACCTTTTTACCTACTAATTCTGTTAACTCCATTAACCTTACCTCCTATAAATAATTTTTTCCGAATATCTTTTCAAAATCTAAATCAGGATACATTTTGTTAAACTTTTTCTGATATTCCCTTTGTATTTTGTTTCTAAAAATCAGGTTGTAATGTATACCTGCCTTGTGGTCTAAATGATGTCGATAACAAAGGTGAATTTGCATTTTGTACTTGATACTTAATTGTCTTTTCCCTGTGCCACCAAAAACTTCATGGGTGCAAGCGTAAGGCAATCCACATACAGCACATTTATTTTCAAAAATCGGCTTTGGGTTATTCTTTGCCCTGTGCTTTTTTATCTTTGGTTTTGGGTATGTATTAACTAACATGTTCAAATTTCTTCTAATTCTTTTGTATATTTGGCTATTACGTCACTTTTTAAATATTTAATATCAGTTATGTTTTTTCCAGTTTCTTTATTTGCTCTGGCTAAAACTTGTTCTGGAGGTACTCTTTTTGCTTCTAAAAGCAACTCAAATTCTGCTATTTCAGTTTTTCTTTTGTCGTTTGTTTCAGAACTGTATTGTTTTTGTTGTGGCGGTTGTTGCTCGTTTTGAATCCCTTCATACTTTGTTCTATCCTTTTCAAAATAAACATCTGCCCCTAAACCTAACGCTTTCCCTGCTACGCTTATAGCGTCGGTAAGAGCCATTTTAAAACATTCATCATTTACATGTAGTCCCCTACTTTCTTTCTCGACAAACATACTTCCACCTGTGCCGGGAATCGGTTCACTCCACTTATTCTCAACTTTGAAATATAAAAGAATATCCACAAAAGCTGCCTTTGCTCCATCAGCACCGTCTATTATTTCCTTGCTCACGATTTCATATTTCCACCCAACACCTACCGCCCCAAGTTCCTTTGTTAAGGTTTTTATCCTCCACATAGGGTTAATGTCTGTCATACCTTTTAATCTGCCGCCTGCTATTGGCTTTTTAGCCTCTGGCGGTACGGTTTTAAATTTGTCATATAGTTTTAAATTATCACTCATCATCTTATCCTCAAACTTTCACTCTGTTTTATCCCAACACCTTCTATTTTTGCCCCGCCTTTTATGTCTTTTAACAATGTTTTTTTATCAAGTTTCGGCTCTTGGTCTACAAAATAAGTTTCGGGGATAAACCCCTCAAATTTTATATCTAATGAAGGTGCATTTTTCTGTATTCCAAAACTGAATAATTGTGTTTTAAACTTCTTTTTGTCCAAAACAACCATTGAATTTTCTAAATCAGTTTTCAATGTTATAACCCTGTTTTGTAATACAGTTCTTTTGTTCGCAAGCCTTTTTTCTTCCGTCTTATATCCTTCAATATCTGAGGTGATATTCTTGATAATTTTTGCATATCCATCTGCTTTTTCTTCAATCTCAAATTCCATTGATTCCATAGTGTCCTTAAATGTCTGCTCGTCAATTTCTCCGTTCTCTAGCAACTCTTGTAATTTTAAAATGTTACCTGTCAATTCATATAAATTAGCCATCTTTGTCCTCCTTCAATATAAAATCTAATTCCTCATTCATCTTGTCACGTGAAATGTAACCTTCCATATTCATGTCATAGTAATAATCTGTGATTTCCTTTTTAGTTCCTCTCATTTCACCATCTCCTCAAAATCTGCTTTGTTCTTCTTCTTCTGTTCTCTTATCTCTTTGTCAAGTTTAGCTGAAATTATTTTAATGTCAGAAGTTAAAGTGGCTACTGTTTCTTTTAAAGACAAATAGGTGTTATAATCCATCACCACGCGTTTATTGTCTTTCATATCATTAAGAACTGCCATTAGTTCTATGTGCCAATCGGTTAGAATGTTAAATTGTTCCTGATAATCAATCATGCCTTCTACCTCCTCAAATTCAGTTACGATAAAATAGCGTAAACTTCTTTTTGTAACTTCCCACTCATTTTTGTAAATGTTTTGATAGATTAAATTTCTGTCACGCTTAAATGTGTTTCCGTTGCTGTCTTTATAAACTTTGCCTTCTTCAAATAAATGTTTTAACGCTTTCATGTTCACTCCCTCGGCATTTTATATATGCCATACTTTTCCATGTATTCGGTTTGTTTTGTTCTTTCTGCTATTCTGTAGTTGATGTATTGTGTTCTTATCTCTGCAATAACTTCTTTGGCTCTATCAAGTTTTCTATACCACCCAAAACTAATCCCTTTAACACTTACAGAATAATAAAAATCTGCCCCGCATTCAATCCCTTTTTCAATTCCAACACCATAAACAACATCATCTCTTCCATCTTGGCTAACTATAACCATTTTACACCCTCTAACGGATAACATTTTTTTGCATCAAAATCAACTAAATAACTGTAGTCAAATTCAATTGTTACTATTCCATTTTTGTAACCCCAAAACTTACCAATACCGCCTGGGGTTTCTATTGATGTTGAATTTGCAAACTTTTCAATCTTTTCTTCTTCCGATGTAACATATAAGTGTTTTATAATTCCAATTAAAACTCCTGCAAGAATTATTAATATTGCAAGACCTGCTGCCAACAAAAACCCGTATGCAACTGTATCTAGTGCTGTGTTGCCTTCTAACGGTGTTGTGTTCTCTAGTGCTAATCTTAATAAGTTCATAACTACCCCCTAAATATGAAATTTAATATCTAAATACTCGCCTATCTGCAATAATTCAGATAACGTGAATTCAGTTTTCCCGCCGATTTTGTTAGAAACTGTTTGGTCTCTAACACCCAAAACTTTCGCTAAATCTTTTTGAGTTAGCTTCTTTTCTCTTAATTTTCCGTTAATTCTGTTTAGGATTAACTCTTTTACAAACTCCATTTTTTTCCTCCTTTATTTTAATCCACATTGACCTTAATGTTTTCTTTCCATTAATTGTATAATTAACTTTTGCTTTATTTAATAAAGCTAAGAAGTTCCCAATCTGCTTTGTCGCATCCCATGTTCCGTTATTAAAATAAATCATGTTTATTGCGCAACCTTTTTCTAATAATTCTAAGTTTTCTGCGTATTGCCCTCTGAACCATACTCCGTTTAGTTTTGTTGTTTTCATAATTCCTTGCCTCCAATTATATTTTTAACACTTTCTTTCACCATGTGTGATTTCTTGTAACATCAATTTTACCATTTGGCAATGCGTATTTTACACAAATATCAACATTACATTCCTCGTCTGGATCGTTACATTCCTCCGTAAATCTTTCTATTTCCTGTTTTTTGCCTGTTGTTTTTGCCTTTTCAAATATTACATTGATTTTTTCTGCCCTTTTTTCTGTTGCTATTTTTGTTTCAGTTTCTTTCTTTTCTTCAAGAGCTTTTATTTCTGCAAGAATATTCTTTTTTTCTAATTCTGTGATAAATCTTATATTGCTTTCTCCATGTCCTAGTGTTCCGTCAACTTTTCTTTCCCTTATAGCTTTTACCAAATTAAGTTTATTAAACTTACTAATTTCAATTTTCTCATTATCTTCTGCATAATTGAAAAGTCCTTTTTCTATAGCCCATTCTCTATATCCTTCTTTTTCTTCTTCGCTAAAAGGAATTACATAAACGATTGCACAATCGATTAAATAACTTCCTGAATCAATTAATGCTAAAACTTTAATATCTTTTTGTTCTTCTATCGTTGCATTTCTTCCATTAATTATTTCTGCCTCAATATCTGCTTCAGCTTTCTTAATTTCTGATATTATGTCTAGCTTATTAGCTATAATATAATTTCTATCTGCTGCTGTTGGGGCTTTCTGTAACTGCAATCCCTCTATACCATTTTTAGTTGTAATTTTGAAAGAATACTTTTTTATAATTTCTTGGTTTGTCATTTTCCTTACCTCCAACTTAATCTTATAACTTATTATACCATGATATATTTATAATTACAAGCGTTATTTTAATGTTTTTTATCTTTATTTTAATGTAGTCAATAATAACGATAAATTGATTATATCTGTTTGGTTTGTGGTTATTTTTGCGCATTAAAAAAGCCCCTCAACTATCGGGGGTGATAGCTGGGGGGTATAGGAGGTCAATTCGCCTTTTGAGCGAATAATTATAATCTTTTTTTAAAAACTCTTTTTATCCCTTGGGTTATTTAATACCCCGAACAAAACTAAAATTTGGATAACTGATGTTGCAATTCCGTTAATCAATTCAATTTCCGATATTGTTATTGCATTTGTTAATTGAAGAATAACAACAATTTGTGCCAATATTGCTATCCATAGAACTGGACTTTTAAATCTATTCATTATTTTCCGCCTCCTGTTTTTTTGGTAGTTTTGCAACCGCCTCTGCCTTGATTCAATCGTTTCCCTCCACCACTACCGTCTTTTTTTGGTATTCCTTTAGCCATTTTCATTACCTCCAAAAAATTATATTTGATAAAAGTTCATTATTTACATGAATCTTTTTACCATTCATTTTAACATTTGCTGTCCTCCCACTATCTAAACCAATCGCAAATTCACAACCTAAATTTATAGCTGTTTGTTGCATTCTTTTCGCACTTGTAAAAGGTCTATAAACTATGCCAACACCTTTTTCCTTGTGAAACATTATAGCAACTCGGTTGCATATTCTTGTCAGGCTTGAAATATTCGTGTACCCTTCTGCTTCTAAATCTAAAGGGAATAAATTAAACCCTTGCACACAAAAACGTATACTATCACGGATCTTTTTCATTTCTGAATTTGCCATGTTTTTTACTTCAACTGTGCCATCTTTGTAAACAATAAATGTCCCTCGCTTGCGTGGATATAACCCAACATATTCGTAATCGTCTTGCATGAAATTATCATGTGTCGGCTCACCTTCGGAAAATTGCCAACCTATTGTATATATTTTATCGTCTGCCGGTTTCCACCAATAATACTGCCCATTTATAAAATTAGAATATCTCAATGAACATTGTTTCCCAGTCCTTGTAAATGAGGCTTTTGCTTTTAATTCAAGTGGCTCAACCCAAGTTATATGCGTTAACCCAATTTTTTCGTATTTAGATGTATGTGTTCTATTATCCCATCTGCGAATAGTATCTCCTACATCTGCATGAATCCAAGTGTCATATATGCCAACTCCTGTAAATCCTAATTTGATACATTTATTATACAAATCAATCATAGGTACGCCGTAAATATGAAAGTCAACTGCTTTTCCTCGAATATGATAAGAGTTAGGGTCTGCTCCTGGAATAAGGGCATTATATTCTATCGACCTATATCCCGTAATTCCGGCAATAGGTCTTTCGTAAAAATCTCTTACTTTCTGTATTAGATTAATAAGTTTCATATCAAATAATACATGCCGGTCAAGATCGTTTCTTACTTCTCCGTTAATAACAGCAGGACAAGAAAATTCACTTAACCAAAAGTCATTGCTCAGTTTCGGGTTTCCGTCTATAACCATTAGTTTCCTCCAATGTGTCGAGCCTTTTATGTGCCGATTTTGTAGATTGCTCAACGACTACAAGCCGTTCAAGTACTCCATTGTGTTTTGCCTGGTCTTTCTCAATATTTTTCAATCGTGAAAGAACTGCTCCTGCAAAGCTACCGATAGTTACTGCGTAAACTAACATTGTAATCCAAAATTCTGTTGACATAGTTGTACTCCCTTCCGTTGTTAAACTTTTTCTTTTAATATATCAAAACTATTATCTTTTTGAATATCTATTAAAATTGCTTCAAGCTGTTCTTTCAGAGCCTCAAGGTCGTTTCTGAAAACAACAATGTCATACTCAACGATTATTGGTTTTACTTTATGGTCTTCCATGTTCACAATTGTACTTTCAACAATCCATGTTTCAAGGTCAACAACTAATTTTAATTTAAGTTTGCCGTCATTCAAATCATACCGATTGAACAAATTATACTTGCTGTGTTGAATTCTAAAGTCCTGCTCCTTTAAATAAATAAGAAAGTTTGCTTGTTGTGTCTGAGCATCTGCAACTTCTTGTGCTTTTATAATAGCTTTCTTTTCTACATCAACCTTTGCCCTTTCTATTTTTTGAGCTAAGTTTACACTCTCAAATAATTCTGCCATTTTAACTCTCCTCCTCTATAATTACTCCTTCTTTAACATCCGGAATAAATGAAATATAAGTACCTAAAACATTCCTTAATAAAGTATTGAAACTTTCAGCACTTGGATTAAATCTTGCTGTAGCCAAAACAGCATTTAGAGCTGTTTGGAAATCTTCAAGTCTAATTCCATTAACAGGGACAATAATTGCTTTTAGGCTGTCTAGTTTAAAATTGCTTAATTTATAACTTTTCCCTTTTTGAAGTTCCTGCAAACTTTTTATGGCTTTCCCTTTCTTTTCAACTTTGGTCTTAAATGCTTTAAGCATTGGACTAGGTTCTTCAAGAAGATTCGGCTTTGCACCCGCACCATTATTTTTCGCTGTCATTCCGGCTCCTCTAACTTCCTGTACCTTATCATTGTTTCCCATGATAAAACCCTCCTTTTTTCTTATTATTCTAACTTGATATATAATTCTGGTTTCAATAACTTAATTATACTACTAATTTCAACATATGCAAAACTTTTATTTTTTTGTTCCTGCTTTTATTTATTACTTAAATTATTCGCTAAATTATCGGCTTTAACTCGTGCATAAGTTTTTGGTTTCTCAGTTTTTCTTATCCCACTTATACCCATTTCATACAAAGCTTTTAATTCTGCTTTTTTACTTAAAGTTGCAACCATGCTGTCAAAATTAATAGCACCTGCATCTTTTTTAGCAATCAAATTAACCAACATTAAACTATCATTTTCGATTACATAATCAGGCTCAAATAATGTATCAATTAAAGCATCTGCTTCAATTTCAGACAAAGTTTCTGTATCAACATGATTAATATACTTTGCTGCTTTTACTTCGTCTGTAATCTCCATAAAAGTATGTTCCTCGAACTGTTGAATTTCGTTCATAACCCCAAGCCCCAACTCAGTTATCCAATTGCAATGAGCATCTTTGTCGCTCATTATTCTTCCTATCTGCTTTTTAAAATGTAAAATCATATTAATTACCTCCTTTATTATTTTACTCCACCAATTCCTGTTGGAACTGAATCTATGCTATCATAAGTATCTAAAACTGCCATTGTTGATATATTAAGTTCATACAATTTATCTAGAGCTGAATCACAATGATATAATCTGTTTCCAATGCCACCAATCCCATAAGGTGTACTGCCTGGGGAATATGTATTACTAATGTTTGCAAAAGTATCAGGGTTTATTTCGTGGTTTACATCTCCACTTGTATCACAATAGTATAGTTTATTTCGTATACCGCCTATCCCTTTTGGTGCTGATTCAGAAGATGTATCATCATTAATTGAAGCTAAAGTATCTACATTCAATTCATGAATTTTTGTAGCGCCTGCATCCGTTACAAATAAGCGTTTATTCATTCCTCCTATACCCGGAGAGTATGTAAAAGCAGGGGTAACATCATTAATTGAAGCTAAAGTATCAATATTTAACTCATATAACTTATGAGTATTAAAATCAGAATGATATAATCTTTTTGCTATTCCCCCAATTCCTAAAGGTCTGGTCGAAATTGATGTTACTGTGTTTATTGCTGCTAAAGTATCTTTGTTCACTTCATAATTTTTATTTGCGTTATCATCACAATGATATAACCTGTCTATGTTGTTAGCGGCTTGCTGAATTATTCCTAGCATTGCATACATATATTATTCCTCCAAACCAATAACATCCCAAACGTCTGCTGCCACTTTCTTCAAAGTTACAGCTTTAAACTGAGTAGTTAATTTCGTGTTAGAGTCTACAGAATTTAACGTAACCCCTGCTGTTTTTGTAATTGTTAAATCACTATCTCCTGCATTAATACACTCAATTATTGTACCAATAGGAAATGCAACTGCGGAATTTAATGGAATTGTGGCTGTTACATCACTTGCACTTGTAAACCTGATATACATTCCATTATCTGTTAATGCGAAAGTTCTCGTTGTAGTTGAATCTGTAATTATATTATTTCCAACCTCAAAATTCGTTGCTTTGCATGCTCCTCCTATAGCCACTCCATCTGCAACTGTTTCAAGGATTAATGAACCATTGTAATACAACCCCACGCCTGCGTTTGAGATAATAAACATTCCCAATTCTGTCGCATTTACATATATGTATAAATGACCAGTTAGGTTTTCAATAAAACTATGCGAACCATTATGATAAAGTTTTAAGTCATGTCCTGCCCCAGCGGAAATATACTCACTATCTCCAACGGTCAAGCCATCAGTGACTAACACTCCGGTTACTGTGCCTCCTGTGTTTGTGGTGGCAAATTTTTTTGAACCATTGTAATACAACCCCACGTCTGCGTTTGAGATAATAAACATTCCCAATTCTGTCGCATTTGCATATATGTATAAATGACCAGTTAGGCTTTCAATATAACTGTTCGTACCATTATGGTAAAGTTCAAAATCTTGTCCTGCTCCAACTGAAATTTTTTCATTATCTCCAACCCGTAATCCATCGGAGACTATAATACCTGTAACAGCCACACCTGTGTTTGTTGTTGCAAGTTTTATTGAGTTATTATAATAAAGGCTAACTGCTGCATCTGGTGCGAATTGAGCAATAGTCTCTCCGCCACCTGTCATAAATCTTGTAATAGATGTTGCTGTAAAATTGTTATAAGTTCCATCATGTGCAATTAGAAAATCTCCACCAACGCCAAGAGAAATATTTTCGCTATCTCCTAAGGTTAACCCATCTGCAACCAACACTCCTGTTACTGTGCCGCCCGTATTTGATGTTTCAAATTTCTTGTTAGCACCATGATATAATTCTAAAATATCACCGTTAACCTGTGCTTTTGCATTTAACGCTGTGTAAGATGTATCAAGTGCGTTTAATAAAACTGCTGTGATTACATCTCCTGTTGTCCATGTGTGTCCTGCATATGCCATCTAATTCATCTCCCTTAACTTGCTGTAAAAGTTACATCCCAATCATAAGTTATTCCTAAACTTGTTGTCTTAACAATAGCCGTATGGATAACTCTGGAATATAAAGTTCCACTGTCTGCCGATCCTGTTGCCCCATTCCCAAATAATCCTGCTTCAACAATTGTGTTTCCATTTCCCTCTGTACTGCTAATATATGTCATCATATTTAAAGTTGCTGATGTTTTTGTTGTGGTTGTGAATACTTTTCTGTAGGTTTCTGTTCCAAGTGTTGTATCTCCTGCAATAGCTGCGGTATTATCTGTGCCGATTGCCAAGTACGTTAAACCTGTAACAACATCGCCATATAGAAAATCTCTCAACAAATCTTTCCCTGTTGTTACTGCAAGGTTATGTTCTTTTATAACTTGCAAAATCTTACCTGTTTTTATGTCCTTAACCGTAACTGTTACGTTTGTATTTATGTTTATCTTTTCATTAAAATTCATTTATTCCACCTCACTAAATCCAACAATAGCTGTTCCAACTCTTGATTCAGGGGCTGCTGCTGTTGCTGTTACCGTATCACCAAGAATAATATTATCTGTCATTGCTTGTAATTTAATTAATACTTCATTACCAGAAATTACATAATCCTCACCAGGCTTCAAAATATCTTTAAAGAAAACTTCCCATCCACCGATTGTTGCTCCGTCTAATGCGGTAATGTGATAGATTAATTCTTCTCCATCAGGTTCAAGGACAACGGATTCGATTAAAAAATCATCATCAATCTCAAATAATGACCTTGTAATATGTTGTAATTGTCCGGGTTCTAGTCCTGCCGTATAAGTAGAATAAGTAATTTTATCTGCGACTTCTCCGTATTTTCTCAATATCCCATTAGCATAATCCCCTGTACTTTGGATAGTGTCAAGACTTCTTTCTGTGTCTAGCATTTCGTAAATACCGCTGTTTCCTTCTGCTGTTGCCCTTGCGGTAATTTCCCCTTCGTCCCTAGCCTCAACGAATAAAGGGAATAATCCAACAAAAGTAATTGTTATCGTGTCACTATCAGTTAAAACAGTTTCACCGGAATCCTGTGTTATAATTTCGCTATCATATGAAAAATACCATTTTTTAGCGGTATCAAACCCACGCACCCCAATATCTGTACTTGTAATAGATGTTGAATTAATTGTGATCGTTGGCTTTTCTGCTAATGGATAAGGCACAATAAAGTTTCTTGATTCTCCGTCTGGCTTTGGTGTTGGAACAACATCCGTCTGTGTGTCAGTTCTTCCACTTCCACCTCTAGCATATTGTACATTTCTATACTTACTCATTGTTTTTCTTCTTCTAAAATCATCAACAACGGAACTATCCATAATTGAGAAAGCCGCTGAATTTGTTGCTCTGTCATAAAAATTTAATTTTAAGTCATTATCAATTTCCCAAACAAGACCGGTCAAATCTTTTATTCTGTTAAAGGCATCTGAAACTTTGATATAGTTAAAAATTGCCTTACTTATAGAGGGACCATCTTGAATTGTCCCAACTGTAACATTTTCAGTTGCTAATATATTAGTTCTTATATCTTTAAAAATATCTCCGGCCAGTTCATTTTCATAAGTTTCCCCAACTATTCTTTTATCAGCAATTGCCGAATTATTAGTAATGGCTAATTGATAATATAGCGTTCCATTTTCTTCTTCAAATTCTTCTATATCTTTTACGATCCCCGCAAAATTTATAACGGTATCAACTTCAATTACAAAACTGTCACCAATATTAATTTCTGATAAGGTTAATAAGTCTATAACAGTAACATCAAAAACTGCCCTTGCATTTAATTTTTTTTCGCAAGACCAATCCTGACTAACTAAAACTTCTGTACTATCTATTTTATATACTCTATCCATTTAACCCACCTTCAAATTAATTCTTCTTACTGCATTATCCATCATTTTATCCATATCTCTTTGTGAAAAGAATTTTGGATTATTTATTGTCATATTTATATTTTTGCCTGTTGGCAAAGGTGTTATACTTGCCGCTTTTGGCAAGGTTAATAATTCTGCCCCTTGTTCTCCAACCCAAACTGACCCGGCTGTTTCTACAATTCCACCTTGTGCTGCTCCGGGTATTCTTGCTGCTTCAATTCCGGCGGTTGCTCCTTCGCTTGCTTTCCCAAATATATTACCAAAAAACCCTTTTATTTTATCAACTGTTGCACCAATTTTAGCAGGAATGGAAGTTATAAACCCCATTATCCCCTCAAGAATTCCTTTACCGAAACCTTTAGCTGCTGCGGTTGCTTCTGGCAACATATTAATAATCTTACTTATTGTTTTCCCTAGCCACTCTCCGGCTTTTGCCGGTAGTTCTTCAAAAAATGTTGTAATACTTTCAATTACTTTTGGTATTGACTCTAAAACATAACCTATCATAAAACCAATTGCGTATGGTATTTTATTCATAAATATATCTTTCAAACTACCCCATAAACCAACTGCAAAGTCTTTTATATCTTCCCACGCTTGAACTAAAAATGCACTTACTTCATCCCAATTTTTATATAAGAATATTCCGGCTGCGACTAATGCACCAATCGCAATAATAATAATTCCAATTGGCCCTGATATAAAAGCTATTGCTGCGCTAAATGCGCCACTTGCGGCTGTTGCAATTCCTACAATAATATTGTATGCTGCTATTGCTCCGGTTATAATTTTAAAAGCTAATGCCCCGGCTGCTATTCCTGCAAGAATAGGCTCGATTACCTTCCAATGTTCTTTTATAAATTTTGTTGCTGTTTTAATAGCAGTAATAACAGGGGTAATAACTTTTACGGCTGTTTCAAAAGCATCTTTGAAAAATTGTTTCATTATCGGGAATTTATCTTTTACTAAAGTAACAACTACTTTTATTGCACTCGCTATTTTCTGAAATACATTAGTTATCGTTTCTTTTATCTTTGGCATATTAGACATAATCCAATCTGCTACTTTTTGAACATGCGGTAATAGTTGTTCGCCAATTTCAACTTTAACAACATTAAATGATTCTTTTAATCTTGCCATTGTTGATGATAATGTGTTCTGTTGAGTTTTAAATGCTTTCTCCGTACTTCCTACGGCATCTGTCATAGCAAGAGTTTTTGTAGTAAATATGTCTGCCTGTGAACCTGATAAAGCAAGGGCTGCAACTGTACCCTCAATTCTTCCAAATAGATTAGCAAATTCAGTTTCGTTTCCTTGTACTGATTCTTTTAACCCCATAAGCGTACCGTTTAAACCAAGTGATTCCATAGCGGCAACACCAGTTTCATAACCCATCAAATTTAATTGTTCTGTCATTTCAGTACTAGGATCCATTAAGTCTGTTAAAATTCCTCTTAATTGTGTTGTTACTTCTCCCGCCTGTCCTGTAACACCTGTCAAGGTTGCCATTGCCCCAAATAATTCTTCTTGTGATAATTTTAAAGTGTCTGCAAGTGGAATAACTTTTCCCATGCTTGATGCTAATTCTGGGAATGTAGTCTGCCCTAACA
>Ga0222628_1000688_pt1 | contig 12812 bp, 17 predicted proteins | sample AntAcemetageno95_FD_179860 | JGI IMG/M metagenome (GOLD analysis project Ga0222628, IMG submission 179860) | Saline water microbial communities from Ace Lake, Antarctica - #95 | ecosystem: Environmental > Aquatic > Non-marine Saline and Alkaline > Saline | place: Antarctica: Ace Lake | collected...
TACTTTTTCTGAAATAGATTCATAATATTCTATAATATCACCTAAATTTACATCACCTATTTTTTCATAAATTGGTTTACCATCATATTGAGAATAACCTTTAAATGTGAGATTTTTATGTAATAAAAGCACATCTGATTTTAGTAATATTTTATCTCTATTAATTTCATCTAGAAACCTATTTGAAATTTCTAATATCTCACCTTCCCTTACCTCATCACTATCCTTCTCAACATCATCAATTATACAATTATCCTTTTCTATCTGTTCTGTTAAAAGAGATGAGCACCAATCACCAATATTAAGATTCATGTTTTTACAATATGTTTTTATTGATGTGTGAACCTTACCTGATATTGTAATAGTTTTTGGCTTATTATTTTCTTTAACCTTCTCTTCAATCTCTTTAACCTTCTCTTTCAACATCGAGACATCATTCTCATTTAATACATCACAGTTGATAGTGCTAAATAAATTATCAAAATGTAATTCTGTTGGTGTTGGTACTCTAACCGGTGAAGTATATGGTGACTTTGGATCATTTTTTCCTACTTGTTTTAAAAATTTGTGTGTGTGTGTGTGTGTGTGTGTTATAGATTTCATTTCTGGTATTTTTCCCCAGTCTTCAGTTGCGAATATTGGGATTCTGTTCAAATTATTTTTCATATTCATAAAATTATCCATATTATTTTATTATTTTTATTTTAATTATATATTAAATAATTATTACTCCTATAATTATTTTGTATGTTAAATAATTTTAATTATCTTTACACAATGAAAATGAAATTAACTGAGTGGGGAAACAGAATTTGAAAAAGATACAAGTGAAGATGCTTGGCTCCCAACATATTCTGAAAAATTCCAAGAAGATAGAGAATACTTAAACAAAGAGTATATTAAATGGCTTTTAAAAAATTACCTATTTACAATAATTAAAAAATAAATTAAAAATTATGACATTTACAAGAGTACAGAAATTTTTTGGAATATTCGGTATCACCGTAGTATTTCTAACATTCATGTTTTGGTTACTATGTTTAAACCACACAAGTATTAATGAAATTGGAGTTGCTTACAACTCGAAAAATGGAGACATCACGGTTCAAGAGACACCAGGTTGGTATCTTTCTTCACCGTTAGTTAGAGTAGCATATATTTCTACGCTACCACTAAAAGTTACTATCCCATCAGAAGCAAAAGTTATTGTTACAAAAATCGTAAGATTTAGACCAGAAGGAGTAACAGATTTTATCGCAATGCAGGGATTCAGCTATTCACTTAATTCGGAATTACAGAATGTTTTGAGAGGTTATGCCTTCTCCGGAAATACGTATTCATTTTTAGAGATTATGCAAGAGACAACAGACGAGAATGTTACTAACGTAAGAAAAATGGATATAAATGAAGATAATAGCAAAAATAAATAAGAATAAGGTGGCTTTGATTACATCGGTGGTAACATCGATTGTAATCGCCTTTTTACTATACCCACATAGTTACATAACAGAATTGTTATGGCTTGTCGGGTCTTTCATAGCACCTGGTATAGAGAACTCAATAACTGGTTGGTTTGTTTTTATTAACCTGTTTATCATCTGTACCGGTTCTGGAATTTTAGTTGGATTTATAAGCAATAAAGTTAGAAAAGTATTTAGAAAATATATAAAATAATTTGGTAATCTCACATTTTTTCCGTATATTAGTATTAATTAATAAACTTAGTATAAACTTTTTAATATATAGAAACAGATGAAAAAATTATTCACATTAATATTCGCAACGCTAACCTTAATAAGTTTTTTAGGTGCAACACCAGTTTTTGATAATGATAAAGATGGTGGAGAAAATAAGAAAGTAGAAACAACTACAAATTTTGATATCAATGCAAACACGTTAAGTGAGAATCTAAATATCACATTTAATACAAGTGCAAGTATTGAAAGTATTAAAGTGATTAATGGAAATTCTGAAATTATTTTAGAGACTGGTAAAAGTAGAGGTTCTGCTGGATCAGTTATAAATATCCCTATTGAAGATATGGAACCAGGAACTTACTTTATAAGAATACAGACAGATAGTGGTGTTCAAGTTCAACGAATTATAATACAATAACTTTAAATTTAAATTTATTATCAAATAAGAAAATATAGATACCTGCTTTTAAGGTATCTATATTTTCTATTTTACCTACATCTACTATCTTCCTATTAAAAATATCGAAAATTTTCAAATTTTTAAAGTCACCATCAATTATTATTGAGTACCCTTCTTTACTCGGATTAGGATAAACTTTAACATTGCTTATATCATCACAATTATTTGTGATAATATTAAAGTATTCAGATTCCCCATCAAAATCAGTTTGTACTAATCTGTAATAAGTATCTGGAGAATTCTTCTCATACTTATAAGAATATTTCATTGGTGATGTTGAATTACCTGCACCATTTATAGTTGCTATATCAACCCAATATGAAAGATTGCTAGTTTTTTGTATTGTGAAATAATCATTATTTATTTCTGTTTGTGTTTCCCACTCAAACCCAGAACAATCTTTTTCAAAATAATTTAATTCTATTGGTAATATATCAACATAAGGAGCTCTACATCCACAATTTGAATATGTTGGGTTGCCAGTATCATCAAAATCAACACCAGAGCCATCTGAATTATCCGACAAAGATGGAGTAAATGTTACACTATCGGAATCATATCCTGTAAAATCTAATGATAATGTTCTTGGTGTTGATGCAGTATTTGAAAAATGTCCGGCTGTAGCACCCGCAACTTGAAAAACAATATATAACGTGTCTACCATATCTGACCAATCAAATGAATCCCACTCAAAATCCGTAGAAGTTACAAACAAAACTTGGACACCAGCAGGTAAAATACAAGAGATTGGTTCTAAAAACAAACCATCATTTTCAATATGTGCATTTATACTATCAACAATTGGTGTTGTTATTGTGCTTGTTGTTTCAACGCCTCTCCAAATATTTTCTCCTGTCGATTCAACATTCCAATCAATAACTATATCATCTACACACAAGTCAATTGAATCTACTCTAAATCTAAACATCTCATTTGGTCCTTCTTCACTATCACCACAAGAATTAATCATAATACTTTCTATCTGAACATAATCGTATATTCCTATTGGTGCGATTTCACCACATGTAACTTTAACATCGTCAAAAGATAAATTCCCAACAGATTTTGTATAAGTAAATCGGAATTTTGTGTATGTGTCTAATCCACTTGAATAAGTTTTTATTGTTCCTGTTGTTGGAATAGAATTAGTTATGTTTTCTATTGTATTCCAAGAACCATCCCAACCTTCAACAAGTAATGCTGATGATGAATTTGTTCCTTGTCCCTTTATCCAAAAAGATAATTCACTTGGACTTGTTACTGTTGGTGTTTCTATAATATCTCCTGTATTATCTAATTTAAGAGATGGTGATGATACACCAAAGTTAGTAGCACTTGTATAAGTTCCTCCAATATTTGTAAATGTCCAACCTGTTGGTGTCGTTGTTCCATTATCAAATCCTTCTTCTATACAAGTACCAACAACGGCAGTAGGAATAACTGTTAATGACTGAACGATATCTGATGCAACACAATATGTCGCATCACCTGATTGTGATGCGGTTATGTTTGCTGTCCCACCACCAACTATTGTTACTGTGTTTCCACTAATTGTGGCAACTGAATTGTTAGAACTTGTATATGTGATTGTTAATGAAGATGATGTGGTTGCCGTTAAATTGAAATTTGAATCACCTTCATCTACATTAGATAATGATCCAAAAGTTATTGTTTGTGAAGTACAAGGTGTGCCACTGGTAGTCCAAGTTATATCATCTATAATACACTGTTCTGTTGTTATATTTCTTATTTCAATAATAATGTCTCCTGATACATCTATGTCATTTATTGTAAATGTGTGTTCATTAAAATCATCAAAAGCTGTTGATGTACCTTTAGAAACACCATTAATAAATAATTCAACTTGTCTATTTCCAGATCCAGTAAACCCCTTATAAAGTTTAACTGAGAAATCACCAATACCACCAGATATAGTTGAAGATGTTATTTTACTATTTTCTGTGATATATCTTAACATTAACGCATTACCATCAATACCAGAGCTATTACCATCGTTATTCTCATCTCTTGATTCTATGTAAGTCCAAGTAACACTATTATTACCAATAAAATTATTATCATTATAAGATGCTGTTGCATTTGAATTTGTAAAATCTTCTAAACCTTGCCCATATCCGACAAAAGAAAGTAATGACAGTGCTATAATGAATAAATACTTCTTCATATATTATATATTAAATGAGAAGAGTAGAACTAAACAATTTGTATGAAATTAATATAAAAAATATGATAAAAAAACAAAGACCGACAATCTCTGTATCTATGATTGTGAAAAATGAAACATCTTGTTTAGCACAATGCTTAGAGTCTGTAATTGACTTCGATGAAATAATTATATGTGATACAGGATCAACTGATGATACTATTGAGATTGCTAAAAGATATACTGATAAAGTATATGAAGATTATCAATGGAATGATGATTTTGCAGAAGCACGAAATCATTCACTATCAAAATGTGGTGGTGATTGGATTTATATTATTGATGCGGATGAATATATTGAAGAAGGAACTTATGAAAAGTTACAGAAAATAATTGAAGAAGAACAAGATACACAATCGATATTTGTAAACACAATAGCAACAAGTTCTAAACAAACACATAACTCAATTCGATGTTTTAAGAATAATATTGGGATTCTATGGGTAAGCCCGATTCATAATTACTTGAATGTAAATACTGGATTTGTTAGTGATATCAATCATTACTACGGATATTCAGAAGCACACAAACTTGATCCCGATAGAGCTTTTAGAATACTTAAAAAGAAAGTGTTTGACATACCAAACCCAACACCTAGAGAATATTATTATCTAGCAAGGGAATATTACTATAGAAATGATTATGGAAATGCAATTAAATATTTTTTGATAAACACAACTAAATCAACATTTGTTGCGGAAATAGCAGATGCATATCTTTACATTGGTCGATGTTACAACGCTCTTAATGATTTAACTAATGCACATAGATTCACAATGAAAGCTATAAGTATTAATACTAATTTTAAGGAAGCTATTTTATTTATGGGAAGTATATCTGGTCCAAATAATAAAAAACGATGGGATGAATTTGCAATAAATGCAAATAATTCTAGTTTACTTTTTACCAGAGAACAAACACCTATTATCATTGAGGATAAATTCGAAAAGGAAGCATATGATCAAATATTTGATACTAGTGAAAGATACAAACAACACTATAAAGATTTAATCTATTACCCAATTTGGAAACACATACAAAAAAGCATTAGTAAAAATAAAAAATATGTAGATATCGGTTGTGGTCCTGGACACCTTGGACATTTATTACATGATCAAGGATTTAAAGATGTTGTTGGAATAGATTTCAGTGAAGTTGCATTAACGATGGCTAAATCTAATGTCCCTAGCTTTTCATGGGTAAAAGCTGATTTACGAACTCTTGACTTCAATGAATATAATGATTGTGATTTTTTAAGTATTGAGACATTTGAACATATAGATGATGATGTTGCACTAATTAAAAGATTGCCTAAGAAAAATATTATTTTCTCAGTTCCTAATTATTGGGCACCTAATCATTACAGAGTTTATGAAGATGAGAAATTTATTGTTGATTATTATAAAGATGTTTTAAAAATTAAATCAATAAGACGTTTTAATATGAATTCAGGTTTAGTAGAAACTGGTAATCTTACCAAGGGTAATAATTATATTTTTGTAATTAATGCTAAAATAATTTAGATAGAACTTAATTATTCCGTATATTTGTACTTATGAGAGAAAATGAACTTAGAGAGCTATTTAATGAAATGGCGAAAGACCATACAACAGTTAATGTTAATGGTGAACCACATTGTGGAACAGGAGATAGATATGCTTCAACTAGAGTAATTAAAACAATGCGAGAAGAAACTTTTATAAAATCTTTAAAAATTGCAGGTCTAATTAAAGAATAAATATGTATAAAATTAAAGTTAAGAAAACAGGAATAGGTTATAAACTTACTCTATATAAAAAATGTTTTTTTATTTGGATACCAGATATGGTGTCAAATATAAAGACAGGTTATGAAGGTAGAGTAGATACGCAGATAAATGAATGGGTAAACCATTTAAATATCCCTAAAGAACTTGTTCATATTTCAGAAGATTGTAAAATATAAAATTATGTATAATTTCGGAGAAACTCTATGGTTAGAATTAAAAGAAATAGGTAATGATGAAGATATTGCCTTAGCATTCTTATACGAAACTTTAATAGATGAACACGACAACCCAGAAAATTGCAATTCCTTTATTAAACATTGTGTTGGTAAAAAGTTATCAAGTGATATGATAGTACATATTTATAACGCATTATCTGTTATAAAATCGGAGTTAGTGGATTGGGAAGAATTTAATATCTATGCAATTGGGATTCTTAAAAGCAATGTAGATGTGAAAACATTAAAGTATCTATTAAACGCAATTGATAAATTTTAATAATATTTAAAATAAAACTATTATGAAAAATAAAGAAGGTTTCACCGCATTTAATGCAAAGTTGGTAGAATATGAAGAAGCATCTAGTAAAAATAGATTCATTAAAAAATTACCCATAATTGTTAAAATTAAATTAAATTGTATTGGTGGGAAATATAAAGAATTTATAGGAAATGAGAGTTTTGATAATGCGATGATAGAAACCTCCAAAGAACTTGTTAAAATAACAAAAGCTAAATGCGCACATGTTTATATGGACAGGATAACACTATTACTATATGATGTAGATGGTGAAAGGGATTTATATTATGGTGGTTATGTTTCAAGAATTATAAGTTCGATGTCTTCACACGCCACTCGACTTTTCAACAAATTTTATCATGATGCTGATGAAAAAGATTTCATATCTTTATGTGATGCTTATAATGTTCCTGATTTAGAAGAAGTTATAAATGTATTCTTATTAGACGAAATAAAAGTTAATAAAAAATCTGTGTATTTTTTATACACAAAGCATTTATCACCTACTAATTTCTTCACAATGTCTAATAAAATTGCAAAAGAAGAACTTCTAGAAAACGGTATTTGTTGGTATGATTGCACACATCATTATAAACGAGGTACATATATTATGAGAAGGGAAACTACTAAAAAAATGATAGAAGAGTGTATTCTCAATGGTGAACATTATAAAAAACATGATATAGGTGCGTTTGAATTACCACCATTGGTTAAAATAAAAAACAAAGTAAGTGTTCTTGTCTTTGGTGAGGATGAAATTTTAGAAGATATTAATAAATAAATTATAATAAATTTCAAGAATAATGTATGAAAAATTAATAGGAAAGTTAGAAGAAGCAGAAAAAGGACCTTTTTATACTAAAGAAGAATTTGAAAAGATTTTCGAAGAATATAAAAGGAAACATAGAATAAGAATCTATATCGACATGGATGATACGCTTTGTCAATTTACAAAATCTAAAAATGAACATTTAGAGAGGAATCCAGATAATAAATATCCTTGGTGTCAATTAGACTTTTTCAGGAATTTAGAAGAAGTTCAATCTGGTGTAGAAACTATTAAATTATTAGCAAAAGAGGGCTATGATGTATGGATATTAACTAGACCATCTATTAGAAACCCACTCTCTTATATGGAAAAACGCATATGGGTAGAAGAACATCTTGGGTTTGATTGGTGTGATAAATTAATACTATGTCCTAATAAATCATTACTAATTGGTGATATTCTAATCGATGATAAAATATGGGAAAATTTTAAAGGAATACAATTACATTTCGGTTCAGAATCTTGTTCAGATTGGGAAACCGCTTATAAACAAATACATGAATATGAAAAAATTTAGATGTAAAATCGGATTACATAAATATACACATATAGGAACTCAGACTGTAAATGGTTTAGTTGAAGGATTTTCAATGAGTCCTATTATGCGTGGTGTTGACAAATGTATATTCTGTGGAAAGATTAAATACATTCGTTATAACATTGGAAGTGATGTGCATTTAGATGATGATTTAAATTGGAAACCAAAAATTGTCTAAATATGTTTGGATATATAAATATTTTTTGTATTTTTGTATTATGAAAAAATGTATATATTTATTGATAATAATAGCAACTATGCACTCAATTTAAGTGCTAACTTCATAGCAGTTTCTTCATCAAATACAAACCCAGACTCTTCTAAATATGTTATTAATTCTTTAACAGGACTTCTAAAATTGGTAGGAATTATATCAATTACATCAGATAAATCATAATCTTTTGATGAGACATTACCATATTTAAACATGAATAATAACATATCCATACTTAATGTATCTTTTTTATCATAACCTTTAATATACGCAAGTAATTTTTTATATTTTTTATCACCTCTTAGGTTTGAGATATTAGATGTAATAATTAAAAATTCAGGTTCTAATAAACCATTCTCTTTTAATTTTTCAATTTCCTCAATACTACAACCCATACTACTAATAACGTGTTGGAACCCAAGTTTGAAATTAATCCTATCTTTATTTTTTATTATAAAAGCAGCATCTGTAGTACGCCAGTTAATATCACGTTGAAACAATTCAAGTTTGTTTACAAGGTCTTTCAATTCATATTTGTGATAATCTTTTTCACTGACATTTTTAGAAACATATCTAACATCACGTTCTGAATAAATTGTTTTATGAGGAAATATTTCATCCGTACTAAACCCATATTTAATTAATTCCTCAACACTGACCTTATTTATTTTATCCTTATTATTTTTAAATTCCTCTATATCAATTTTTAGTATATTAATTGATACATCTCTATCATCCATTAATTTAGAAAGTTTTTGTAATGATATATACTCATCATTAACTAGATGTGCAGTTTTATAAGCTAAACCAAAAGTAACACCTATCTTAGAGTAGTTATCTTTCTTATCTGTTAAAAATATAATATATTGATTATCTATACCACTTACATAACTATTGAAAGTTGATTGGTTTAATATACACCAAGAAGTATTAGATGCTAATTTTTTTAATTGTGTGAAATTAACATCACAAATTATTATATTATCAAAATGACTATCACATATTATCTCTGCACCTGATTCTATGATTAATTTTTTAATATTGGTATAGCCAATAGATCGCTTATCCGTAGTGAATAATTTGATGGCGGTTAAGAGCTCTTCCTTTGTTTTATATCTAGATATCTTTTTTAATAAATTATCTTTATCTGACATCTTAGATAATTTTAAAAGAAATGGTTTTATTTCAGGACTGATGAATGATTTTTGTAATGATGGTAATTCGTTAATCATTCTATTAATACCTAAATTATTATTAGCCATCATTAAGTCATCCATTAACTTTTCCCAATCTGTATAAGATATTAAGCTTTTTGGTAAAGCCTTTATTAAATCATCTCTACCAACTATAGAATCATTATAAAGAGATATTAAATCATTTAATTCAACACCCTTATTAAATAGCATATCTACAAACCAACCAATGTAACCCATATTATTTTTCAATAATTCTTTAAGTGTTTCAAATGCAGGGTGTGATTCTTCAATGTCATTCTTTTTAAGTACTGATTTTGCTTTTTGTAAATTTTCAAAAACTTTATATCTCTCTAAATATCTCATCTGATTATATATTAAAATCATTAACTATAATTTAATTTGGTTATCACATTAATTTTGTGTATTTTTGTTAAATGGATAAAAACAAACAACACACATTAGATATATTCGAGAAATTAAAAGGTCAACATATATTAATAAGTAATAGTGTATTAAGATTTATCGGAATCGGTGAAGATGATGATGATTATTTATACATATTGTGGGATGGTAGGAAAGTTTCATATCACACCATACTAGAAAGAATGACTGAGTTAAAAGGTAAAATAGATGATAAAGATTATAATGAAATTGTAAGATTGTCTAAACTCAACCATATAGATAGTCAGTATTTATGCACAGTATGTAAATCAGATGAGGAAAAACAAAAAAATAAAGATTTTTCTATGTCCATTAAAAAAGATATAGAAAAAGAAATTTCACAAATAAGAGAATTAAAATTACTAGCAGATATTTGCTGGGAAATAGGGTAAACTAATGAAAGAAGAATATTATATAGATCAATCTTTCTATAACAATAGAAGAGTAATTTCGGGTTATACACCACATGGTATTAAATGTATAGATACCCAATTAATTTCATGTCCTTGAAATTCATATCTGATTATATCAGCGTCGTTAAATAACTCTAATGGGGTTTTATCACGACCAGAATTAAATTTATCAAAAACTCTACTAAGTAAAGTATATATTGGGTTATTATAACACTCCATGTTTCCACCTAAATTTTCGGGCATACCTTCAATACTTCTCAAACTATTAAATTCACAATGTAAACTAAAGCCTACACTTTTTGGTGCACCAATCAAATTAACTAATTTATTTTGACGACAATAAAATTCTCTACCTACTTCTGAAGGCCCACCTTTTAATGAAGTTATTTCATTATAAGAACAATTAAAATCACCACCTATTTTGTCTGGACTACCGGATAATGAAGTTAACCTATTATTATCGCAATTAAAATCACCACCTACTTCTTTAGGCCCGCCTTCTAAATTAATTAATTTATTATCACCACAATTGAAACCACCACCAACTTTATTTGGGGCACCTTCCAATGAAGTTAATTCATTATATTCACATCTAAAACTACCAGTAACAACACCAAATTTTAATGGTAGCTTTTTCAGCTTTTTCATCATTAAGTTAACATTTCCATTAACATTAACTAAACCATTAACAACTTTATAGTTTTTAATACCATATTTTAATACCAGTGCGAATATTTTATATCTGTTTAAATATCTCATTATCCTATATATTAATCTGAAATTATTTTATAAAATTTTTTAATTAAAGGAAAATTTATCCTTTCAATACCAACAACACCTATTTCTTCATAGAACCATATAAGTCTATCCAAAATAATCTCATCACCGCGAATAATATCAGTGTCATTAAATAACTCTATTAATGAATCTTTATCATCTCTGTCTGTTATAAAAATAGCTATTATTGGATAAATAGGTGTGTCCCAACTCCTGATATCACCACTAACTGAGGTATAACCCTCTAAATCATTTACAGGATTACGACTAAAATTAAAATCACCACCTATTCTATCAGGCATACCAACTAGTGTAGTAATTTTATTATGATCACACTTAAAACTACCATTTATTTTTCTAGGTGCACCTTCCAATGATATCAATTCGTTGAAACCACATTCAAAATTACCAACTACTTCTTTAGGTCCACCCAACAATATAGCCAAATCATTTTTATAACAATTAAAATCACCACCTATTTCTGAAGGACAACCTTTTAATGTTGTTAATTGATTATGAGAACAATTAAAATCACCACCTACTTCTGAGGGCCCACCTTCTAATGTATCTAATGCATTATATTGGCAATGAAAACCACCACCAACTTTATTTGGGGCACCTTCTAATGTTACTAATTCATTATATTCACATCTAAAACTACCAGTAACTTCTCCAAATTTGATAGGTAGCTTTTTCAGCTTTTTCATCATCATTAAGTTAACATTTCCATTAACATTAACTAAACCATTAACAACTTTATAGTTTTTAATACCATATTTTAATGCCAGTGCGAATATTTTATACCTGTTTAAATATCTCATTCTCACTTTTTATATCTTTTATTACTTGTTGTATTTCTTCTTCTAGATAAGATTTTCCTACTGTTTCAGTTTCACCCGAACCTAAATAACAAGTTCTTGCTTCAAATTCTGTTATTGCCTCAATCTTAACATATTCTGTGTAATTAGTCACACACAATTCTATTAACTTATCTTTCTCAAATTCACCATCACCATCTAAATATTTACCATTTGGTAATTTTACACAAACATGTGCAGTTTCATGATCCATGTGAGTATACCCTGCATCCTCATCCCAATCATCTTCTTTGAAATATAGATTAATTGCATATAAAGGATAGTTATACAATCTATGTAGTGCTATTGCATAAATATTACAATCACCAAAATTATAAATATTAATACTTTCTTTATATGTCTTTAAATATCTCACATATCTATATATTATTTTTATATATAGATAAGTATGAAATATCTAAGTGAATTTAAAATATTTGAACAAGTTAGTTTAGAGTATATCAGAGATTATATTAATGATATAACATTACCGCTTAGTGATATCAATTTAGCTATTTGTTATCAATTCAATAAAAGTAAAGATACTTTGACTGGATTTGACAACATTTTTCAAATGTTTATAACTAATGACTTTAAAACTTTTTTTACAATTGATGAGGTAAATGATATCATCAGTCACATAATTTCATTTATGGAATTTTCAGGCCAGGAGTTACTTGGTATTAAGTGTATTTATAAAAATAAATTTGTGTGGATTAGTATAGATGAAGATGACATATTTAACACAAAGAAAATAAATGATATAGGAAGCATCGTCGGTATACAATTGGAGTTCCATATATTAGATTAATATTTTATTTATAACCTGAATAATTTTCCGTATCTTTACCAAATATGAGAGAAAATATTATAAAAATGTTA
>Ga0222628_1000689_pt1 | contig 12785 bp, 18 predicted proteins | sample AntAcemetageno95_FD_179860 | JGI IMG/M metagenome (GOLD analysis project Ga0222628, IMG submission 179860) | Saline water microbial communities from Ace Lake, Antarctica - #95 | ecosystem: Environmental > Aquatic > Non-marine Saline and Alkaline > Saline | place: Antarctica: Ace Lake | collected...
ACAAACTGGGCATAATTTGTGTCCTGTGCTTCATCAACCTGAAGATAACTATGTGAGTTTTGAATTTGTGTCCTTGGTCCTACATTGTTTCGTATTAAACAAATAGACTCGTAGAGTAATCCAGAAAAATCAACATACTTAAACTTTTTCAAATACTCTAGATAGGTTTTGGCAACGTCTTCAAATTTAGCAACCATACTTGAGTCAAAACAGATCTTAGAAAACAAATTAGTCCACACACCTGTTTGAGACAAATCCACCACATCTTCCCTGGCAGTATTGATGACTTCAGCAATCGCATCTGCATCCATTACCTTCTTGAAATCCTCATATTTTTGTCTAATAATTTTGTTGATTAGGTCATTTTGTTCGCCAGAATCAAGAATTGTAAAGTTTTTGGGCAAATCAACATAATGACCAAATTGCCTTAACATTTTTGCACACAATGCGTGAAAAGTTCCCACAAACATATTGGTATTATTGTGTCCCAAGGAAACGGTAATTCTTTGTTTCATTTCCTTGGCAGCTTTGTTAGTAAAAGTAAGAGAAAGGATGTTTCTTGATTCAATTCCATCTTTGATAAGACGAACAGTTCTTTCTACTAGAACCCTTGTCTTGCCAGAACCAGGAACGGCAACGACGAGACAAGGCCCAGTCTTATGGTTAGCAGCTTCTTCTTGTTGGGGATTTAATTGCATATGGGAATTATACAGTTTGTGGACTTGAAAAATAAAATATTTTAATCCAACTACAATCTTCTGAATTTTAAACCAATAGAATATTATTATAGATCGAGAAATAATCGCGAATAATCATCTTCATCTTCTCCATCTTCTGATTTTATTTGGTTTTCTTCTACTGCTAGCAAGTCTCCGATAACGCCTTTATCAACATCAACCTTTTCTAGCCGTTCTTTAATATTATCTAACCAAGACTGAACATCTTTCATTGATGCTTTATTGGGAAACTTGAAAGAATAATCTAGTGCTCCTCTTGGATATCTTCCTTTAGGATGTTTTATAGTAGGAGTAGCACTTGTAAAAACGATGTTATTATATACTGCTTTAATATGTTCGGCAGTTATTTGTGTATATTGAGAAATTAGTTTAAGAAGACGAAGGCGACACTCTTCTATATTATCTGACATTATATCTACGCCGTAAATTGTTTGAAGGGCTTGTAGGAGATCGTGGTGGTTGTTTAGCTTGCGTTTAAGGACTTCTATCAGAAAGTTGCCATTACCGCAAGAAGGATCACAAAAAGTTTTACCTTCTTCCCATACTTCTTGAGGAAGTTTATTTAACATTTCGTTGACAAGAAAAAGAGGCGTAAAATCTTCTGCCGTTTGCTTCTTTCGTTTTTGACGGCGAAAATCGTTTTGGGTTAGCTGGTTGTTTTGATATGTCATTTTTCTTCACCGTTTTCAGCAACAAATTCTTTCCAAAAATCTTTCTTTAAAGTTGCTATAAAACTTGGATCATATTTATCCAATGTAAATTTCATATATTTACAAAGATCCACAAATTTTTTACTTTCCATTGCTGTCTTAATTTTCTTTAAATTTTCAACATCATCTACAATTGCAAATGCCCATTGGGTCAAGCCATATTCTCCATTCTTGTCAATAATAATTTGTGGGCAGAATCCATTTGACCATATCAATTTAATAATTCCAAAGTGTCCATTGTCCCTTATACTAGACCAATATAATTGCATTCCTTTTTTTGGCAAAGAATAAACGCAAGGGTATTGATGATTATTATCTTTATTTTTAGATACCCAAGCTTTATCTGCCCCGTAACTAGATCTGTCATTAATTATTTGTATTCTTTCTTCGGGAATTTTTGCCATTAAATTAAAAATTTTTTCAAATTCGCCATTTGGAATACAAGATAATTCTGAAAGACATAGTTCATTTTTCCTACCATCCTCATCAACAATAATTGTTTTTCTGTTTTGATTTGCACAATTTTGCATAATATACCAGTCATATCTAGTGCAATTTTTGAATATTTTTTGACCATCGGCAATATCGTGAATTTCTAAATACTTAATATATTTTCCCATCATCATTTTTCCTAACTTTGAAAATGTTCCAAACACCCTTCGCCAACCACATGGGTTAACAAAACAAATATATCCATTTTCTTTTGTTATTTCAAAGCTTCTTTTAATAAAGCCGTCCCAAAGGGTATGCCCAGAACCCTTATTTGAACTATTATCCTGATAAGGTGGATTTCCAATAGTCACATCAAACTTTTTACCACCAAAAGGTTTCATATTTTTAATTCCTTTTTTATTAAACTTCACCATTTTATGTTGCACCCCATTAAATTTCGGATCTTTTAACAAATTAACCTTCTGCTGGCAATCGGTAATAAACCAAATCCTATTACCCATTATACCATAATCTTCTAATAATATTTCAATAAACTCAAGATTAAATACTGCAAAATCCTTATCAATAAGAGTTGTGTTATTTTTTAGTTCTCCCACAATCTGATGGCAAAGATAGTATGGAGTAAAAACGTTTTGTATGTTATTTGGGAAATCTTTGTTAATTCTTTCAATTTGAAACTGTAATTCTTCCCGCCAAACTTTTTCCATTGCTTTTTTATAATTTTCCATAATTGCCTTTTTTATATCAAGACATTTTATTTAACAACATTTCAAGAGTGTCTTCACCACATTTCCATACTTTTTTTCCATTCGTATTTTGTCCAGCTACTACAGAAGCAGCTCCGCTAGGCGACTTAAATGAAATGTCTTTTACAACAATCCATTTTGAATTGATAAAACCTTCTTTAATAAGCTTTTTTCTTGCGTTTAAACAGCTCTTGGAAGCGCTGGGATTTGCTTTAGAACTGGTAGAAGAACCATTAAGAAGGACAAACCTGCCTTCGCTAACTACTCCTTTTGCCACTATATTTTTGCGGGGAATGGCGTATATAAATTCATTAGACGTATTAATTTTTGCAAAACCACTAAATTTTGGCTTGACGGCATCTATGTTTCCTACTAAATCTGCTAATCTAGAACGAATCTTCAACCTCTCCACTTCCATCTCTTCTTCATCAGCAATTTTTTTCTTCTTATCTTCAATAGAACGTAACACTTGGCAACAAAAATCGTATTCAAATGATTCTGGCTCCTTATGTATTTTTTCAATTCTAGGAGGGGAAACAGTTATCACTGACCCTGTATAAGATTCTCCACTATTGATATTTTCATAAGGACAATACCCTAGATTGTTCTGAATTTGTTCTACTATTGTTTCAATATTGTTTCTGTTTATATCTGGGAACCCCAAATATCTAGACATGACAACATAGCAGAAAGGCTTAAAAAATTTACCACTATAACAATCGGAAGGGACTATTTCTTTTGCTAGAATTCTTTCGCGATCAAATGGATGCATCCTCTCCCCCCTACCAACCGTTTGATGGGAAGTGATGTCGCTCATATCTCCAAATGGAAGAATGGCGTTAATGCCTGGGACATCCCACCCTTCTCCTACCATAGCAATATGTAAAATAATAGCTTTTTCATCTGGTTTTTTTTCTAACAACTCTTCCATAAACTTATTGATATTTTCTTGGTCTGATGGATATTCAACACCATTTCTATAAACCTTCCAATCACTAGAAATGGCATAAATGGACACGTCGGGGCGAGCCTTCTGACATTTCTTAAATGTTTTAGATTTTATAATTTCCGAATAGGACTGTCCACCAGAACATTTAACCAGCATTTTTATTGCATTCAAATTACTATTAATAGAATGCCTTTCGTTTAGTTTTTCTACTTCTTGATATGCTCCCCAAACAATGTGGGCGTTAATTTCTGCATTCTTTGTAATTTCTTCCTGTGTGGCAGTACGAATATCAAGATGTTTTCCAAGAACAGCATTGGTAACTGTAAAATGGCAAACTATAGGTCTTACAATTTTGCCACGATCAATCATTTCTTTTGGAGTTCTTCTGGAAACGACTGGTCCAAACAACTTGATATTATCCATTCCTTCTCCGTCCAAAACGGGCACGTCTGGAGTTCCACTAAGCCCTTGAGTGGCAGTATAATAGTTTATTATTGGACATAAACGTAATGCATTTTCAGAAACCACAATTTTTCTCTTTTCTTCTGGAATGCTTCTACCCTTTACTATGTTATGGGCTTCGTCGCAGTTCATGAGTTTAAATTTTATCTCTGCTTCTATAATCTTGAAAACAGAATGATAAGTTGTAAAAACAAAAACAGGGCCATTAGTATCATTAATAGCCTTATTCAATTCTATAATATTTATAGTATTAATTACATCTTCTATTTTGTAAGCCTTTCTTGCTTCATTGTCATTGTCATAATCGCCAGACGTAAAATTAACAATTGTACAATTAACAATACCGTACTGCCTTAGTCTATCTATAATCTTACTGATCCCTTGTTTGCCCAATGTAATTCTTGGAACAACAAAAATAATTTTAGAGCGAGGATCATTATGTATGTGTTTTTCAATTAGCCTAATTGAATGCTCCATCATAATTTCGGTTTTTCCAGTTGCAGTTGGCCAAATAACTTGGCCTTTTCCACTTTCAATTTTAAGTAAGTTGTTTATTGTAATTTCTTGATATTCATCGGGAATAAATGGACCCTTCAATGGCGTTATCTCATTTTTAGCATCTTCAAGAGAATTCCTATAAGATAACCAAAACTCAACATTATTATCCACCAATTTTTTGATTTCTTCTATGCCATAAACTTGCGTTCTTTGAGAATCTACGAAGTTCTTCTTAGTGTTTTCGTGAAAATCTTTAGCATCAGTAAAGATATTAAATATCTTCTCATTTGAAGAAAGGTCGAACCCATCAAGGTAGTCAGACTGAGCAAAATATTCTGTCACCTGACTATTTCCATCTGTCAAAAACTCTTTGCCATTAAAGGCCAAAAAAGTAGTTGCAACACAATTGCCCCTCTTGCCTTGCCCGTGTACTTTATATTTACACCTTACAGAATTTATGGGTTCATAATTTTTAATCCCGATGATATCGTCAAAATAAACAATCATTGCTTCAACAAATGACTGAGACCCGCTTTCTGTATAACCTTGCGGATTTTTATCAAATGCGGATAGATTTTTTAGATTTTGACTAAATTTTTCATAAGTGGAATCATTTGGAATTAGAACTTCTGTTCTTGAAACATTGCCGTTGTACAATTTGAACTTAAAAGGATGTTGCGTTTTTATTGTTTTCATTTTAATTTACCTAACCATATTATGAAACGTTTTCCAAAAAATAAGATTGTCACCACAAACAGACTTTAAAGAACAAATTTCCGCCGGATCATTATGGTCATTATTCTGCATATAAATTCCCCCAGATTCCTCTTGAGTTATAAACTTTAATCTTCCATGAAAAAATCCGCCTAGAGTCCTCCAATTTATATCGTGAGCAAGCGTAAAAATAAACATTTGATCTTTGCTGGTCTTGCCAACTTTATACCTAAACTTTGAAGTCCAATGAAAAGTTCTTAACCTTCGCCTGATATTGTCTAAACTCTCCGTCCAATTAGCATATTTTATTTGGACAGTAACGATTCTACCATCCTTTGTTGTCCCCGTTCCGTCTACACCAACATCTTGATCCTCTCCAGCAGTTGTAAAAAACGGTACATAGTTGTAAATACCCCAAGTTCTGCCATATGCTTTAAGAACATATTCCCCAAAAACTTCTGTTACATCGCCTTTAAAAGCATTTGCTCCATCTTCACCAAACTTATCAAAAAAGTCTACTTTTTCGGACTTGTTGATAATTTTAGAATATTTGTCTATTCTACCAATAAAACAAGACAAAGTACTGCAACCATCCAATAACTCATCCCAGCAACAAATTGCCGTTCGTCTTGGATGAGTAATTTTGGTTGCAGCAAGATCGTTGTCTATTAAAATGCTATTTGCAGGATTTGTTACAATTTTATTTTTCATTTTGTCATCTTCGTTGTTTGCTTTACTTACCATTACTTATTTATAAATACAAAATATCATATACTAAAAAATAAGTCAAGAACTATTTTTCACAAATATTTTCTGGCAATTATAAAATAAAAGGAGTCAATTCCGCATCAAGATTAATATCGGCGGAAACAGCAACAATATCTTCTACTGGCTCAAAACTCCATTCTTTTGGTAAACTTTTATTACCATTTTTATCAACCTGCAAAGGGGGCATCCAAAAATATAAACTTCCGTCAACATTTTTTTTGACATAGATCTTGCGTTCCCGCAAGCTATGGGGTTTTAACCCCTGTAGAGTGTCAGGAGTTGCCTGTTACAATTTTTGCACCAAACTTCCTGACCTTTTTTAACAAGATTGGCTGTTTTTAATTCTTTATTACAGCTAGGACATTTTTCTGCCATGACCGATCTCCTTATTTATATCCTATAACTTTCCTAACATTCCTTGGCAACTTAGCAATTCTTTTAGCAGTAATTGCCTCATAATCATAGTTCTTGTCTTTAGTATCCCCGTAGTGCATCAGCCACAAAAATTGCTCCTCAATCCAGGGCTTAACAAAAGTGCCATTTTCTCTAAGGTCTGATAAATGCAACCTTAATGCCTCTCTACAATCGTGATGCCCAACCCAGACGTTGTGTTCTACATTTAAACCGCCACTTTCAGTATATACTCCGCACCAATCCTTTTTAGGAAATTTCGGTTTCCAATTATAATAAAAACAACCACCATTCACACGTCCACCATAGGTGTCAAAACTCAAAAGAATACCATCATTATTATTCCATAAGACAAACAGTGATTCTTTATTTTCACCATCCGTAAAATCTTCCTTCATAACTATTTTAAAACCCTCTTCCTTAACTATCCGAAGATAATTATTAAGTTCGTTAAGCAATAAAGTATCGTCATTAAGATTGAGAAACTCTTTTTTGATTTTGCTGTTTTCCGTCATTAGTCTAAAGCCCAAAGCAGAAACATCCATATTGCCCTTATAACTCTTACCAGTCGCTCTTTCTGCTTCGTCAAGAGGGTCATAATGCAAAAGCTCTCTCAATATGGTTTTTTCAAATAATTTTTTTTTCATTTAATTACCTCCAATACTCGTTTGACCTATTGTGTATCTGCTATGAAATTATTATCTTATTAATAACTCTTTCGCTTTCCATAGGTCTCCCCGCTCGGTCAAATTTGACATCAGGCTCTGCATCAAAATCATGGGATTCTTCTGCTCGGCATTTAGCACAAACACAATTCTTGTCTCCATTGGGATCTTCATCCAAACAGTTCAACTCAACAAAACAATTTATACAATGATTTGACATAATTACTATTTTTCCTTTCTGCTATATACTACCACAAAACAACAGAATGTCAAGTCTTATTTCACACTCGTTATATACATTCATTATAAGAAAAATCAATTATCCTCGATCACCCTGCTAACTCTGCCATGTATGTCAAATTTAGTGCTATAATCTGCAGGCAAAACATTTCCATCTGGTCTCACCCGCTTGTGAATATTTTTCCACATCTTCCCCTCCTCGCCTTTGAACACATTAATTAGTAAGGACATATTTGCTTGGTGATCCTTCTGACATTCAATTGCGAATTCTCTGATCCCAAATACATTGTTCCCATCAGCACCTTGGAGATATCGAAGTAGAGCATCGTATTCTTTGACAATTTCGTATTCCATATCCGTGTGCATTTGATTTATTATCCCAGATAGTTCATCAGTATATTGACGGAATTCTTCTGGTATAGATATTAAATATTTATCAGGTATCTTTTTTTCTTCAACCGACCACGCTTCGTAAAATGCCAATGGGGTTAAGTTTGATATAATACGATGTATTTTTAGGTACTCCTCACCTTTAACCTTCACCTTCAAACCCGTAGAAGGAAATGTTATAACAAACCCTTCCTTGCTAGCTGGCAAAGTTTTACAGTAACTAACCAATTCGTCCAATGATTCAAACTTATAAAGTTCTGCACACGTAACTCCCAATCTGGTTGCGCAGTCTTTCAATTCGTCTGGACCAAGCTCAAGCCCATCTTCTTTTTTTATTACCCCAGTTAATACTAATCCCTCAAAATCACCATAATCTACTACAATTTTATTGGCAGAAAAAATTATTTCGAATACATAAGTAAAATTGTCGTCTATAGTAGAAAAATTAAGATTCTTTCTTGCCCACTCAGTTGCCCACTCCCCCTGTTCAGATATTAACGAACCTTTAGTTGTTACATAATATTTATCTTCATGTTTATACAAAATGCCCATTGATCCATCTAGCTTATCTAACACATAGAACGAACCCAATGTATTCAACACATCTAAACGGGTCTCTGGTACTTGCCCTATGTTATAAAATTTTTCCCATGGGCGACAAACTAATTTCCTAGTAACCTTATTAAAAACGATGCCTCTAGCAGCTCGTGAAACTGGGTCCCAAAGGTTTTCAAAGGTGCAGTCCTCCTTATAATGAAATAAAACTAAATTGTCTTTTTCAGTATATTTCACAAATGGATGGTTAATAAATAATTCTTGTGTTAATACCGCAGTAGAATTATTAAATAATTTTATATAAGGTTTACTCATAAATTATTCTTTTATATGCTGTCTAAAGACCACATATAAAATCCAAAGTTATCAATTCTCTTTCGTTTAGATACAGAAAAAATATGCCCATCTGATGTAGGTATATACCTTTTACTTTTACACAAAGTGCGAATGACTTTCAATTTGTATTTAAACCATTCATCATTAGAATTGTTTTCAAGAACTTCAACTTCAGCTTCCCAATCATCTTCTCTATATATCATAATACCTCCTTTTTTAGTACAACCGTATTTATTTTTTCTTATTTAATTTCCACTATTCTATCGTATAAGATATGATATTTTTTAAAATCTTTATCTTCATGAAAATGACCGCAATAAAAATCGTCAAACTTTGTTTTTAAAACAACTTCATCTAAAAAGACTCTCACTTTACAAGGATCAGGATAAAAATCATCCCTATAACCAAGATATCTAGTAAGAGACTCTGGTAACGTATGAGCAACAATGTAATCAACTTCATAATTGTGTTTCTCCAAATTTTTTATGGTGTGTTTCTTTTCATCTTCGTTAATTTCTTCTTCCTTCCACCATGACAACCCCTCAGTTCTGTGCTCTATATCGTGACTGTGAGCGCCACCTATTGTTAAAAACTTCTTCTTATTAATACTATATATTTCTCCTCTTTGCAAGTAAAAAATTGAATTACTCACAACTCCAACCTTGCCACCTAGAAAAGATGTTTTCTCTAACCTATTAAGCCTAGTAAAATTTTCATGGTTCCCGTCAATAAATAATGTAGTGAATTTCTTGTTGTTAAGCCATTTTGTCCAATACTTTTCCTCACGAGTTTCCACGGCATCCCACAATAAACCAAAATCACCAGCAATAATTAAATAATCATCGCCTGTAAGGTTCTTTTGTTCTTCCCAATTTTTGGTTGATAATTTCTTAATATCAATAGGAATGTGGGTGTCGCCTGTTATAAAAATTCTTGGCATAATGACGTTATCTACTGATTAACCATTTTGTAAAGCCGCTTCATAACTAATTTTTCGTCACCATCATATTGAACCTGACAATCATTGCACAATCTTACTTTACCATAGTGCAGATATTTCCTTATCGAAGAACATTTAGAACAAACCTTTTGGCCGCAGCAAAAACATTCTCCTTTAGCTGCTACAAGCGGATAAAAATTGGCCGCAGCAATACAGCATTGATCAGCAACACAACAAGTTTCAATATATTTTTTCATTGTTTATCTCCTGTAAATATAAAGATTATCGTATAAAGAATCCCACTTTGCCATATGAATTATACTATCTAACTTAAATTTATTGGAAATATAATCAAAAAATTTATCATCAGCATTACAACCACCCTTGTCTTCACCAATATAAATTAATGTGTTCCCCTTGTATTTCACAACACTATTATAAGCCATTGAAGTTGCATAGGGTGGCCAGCATAAAAATAAAGCTCTGTCCTGGTGTTTCAAGACAGCTTTCTCACCAGCCTTGCCAACGGGATGGTAAAACCCGACATTCTCGTCCTTCCAAATATCATAGGCGGCAACATTAACTCCATAACTAGCTAAAATAGATGCCCAGTAGCCCCTTCCTGCCCCTATCTCTACTATACCAATATCTTTGGACACCTTAACTATTTCATCCAATGCTTTTGGGTCTGTAACCGCCCATGCATATAATTTAACCAATTTATCCCTAAAAACAAACTTGGACAAATGAGGTTCATCTTCATAAGGAGAATTAAGATCAAAAAGGTGGGGAAATTTATTATGTAGCGACTTACTTATTTCTTTGATTTCGCAAGAAAGAATGGAATTGCGTATCTTGCAGTATAAATCAAAATATTCGTTGTTTTTCATTTGTTACCAGTTACTTTGGGCTATTCTCCAAGTGTCAACACTTCTGAAGAGCATAAACGCTCCAGAAAAGAAAGAAAGTATAGCCAAACCCAATCCCCAATCTCCCCAATTAGAACTATACACCCACAAGCTTATTCCAATTACAACACAAAAGAGATACCATATGTTACGATCACCGCTCACATCAACGAATATGCCCAATTTTGAGCAAATACACGCAACAATATACCCTATGAAACTAAAAACCCAAAAGATTGCAATCCACATAATGCCAAGAACAAATGGACCAATCAAAAATGCCAACATCATAAATATAATCTGGAACATGGCTTATTTCTCCTTAGTTTTCACAATGTTTATAACTGCATCCATAGTTTTCTCTCTTTCTGATACCAATGTAGCAGATTTTATGATAATGTCAAGCATAAAATTGATATATTTTCATAACCAATTTTTGGCTCTTTTTATGGTGAGATAATATAATATAGGCTGGAAAAGTCAAGGAAAATATAAGAAAAATTAAAGAAAAATCAACCATCTTCATGTAGTTCTTCTTTGATTTCAGATTGTGTTTTTTCCCTCTTAAAATAAAACATAATATAACCGTTGGCAACAGGGGAGGAAACCAATTCAAATCCATATTCTCCCATTTTATTAAGCACTTCTTCCTGTTCTTCTGGACTTGAATTTTGGTCTAATCCACCAACAACATATTTAAATTTTTTCATTTTGCCTCCAATAAACAAACGCATTTTTCATTTTTTATACTCTTTTTAATTTTGTCTTCAATATACCTTACTGGAATTTTATGTTGTTTGGCTATTTTTATTTCAGCCTGAACACCTCTTGATTTCTGCCATCCTTTTAGTTTCAACACCATTAATTTATCACATTTTGATATAAATTTTTCGTCAAGTTCAAGCCAATATTTCCAATCTGTCGGCATTTTATAACGACCAGACAGCACATGCCCATAAACAATTGGTGAAAAAACAAAATAGCCTTTTTTAATTAGATAAGCCGTCGTGCGAAGAACTTTTGCAAATCTTTCATACACCACTTTTTTGCTAGCGTGGGTATAGGGACTAGCCAAATATATTAAATCTTTTTTCATTTTAATGTTTTTTCAATTTTTTTTAATTTTTTTAATTCCTTAAACAACTCCCGTTCATTAAAAAATATATCAGTTGCAAATTGATACATTATGTCAATTTTTTTTGGCTCTTTATCAAAAAGAATATATCCCAATTTTCTAGATCCCATAATATACCCCAATTCTAAGTGAGCAGATTTCCCAGCACTCATAACCATAATGCCTATATCGGATTTATCCATTAAATCTTTATCAAAATTAAAAATATGCACAGCAGCTACATCTCTTAGGGTTTCTTTATAACTAAGTTTTCTTATTTTTGCATAATGTTTCAAGTATGAATCTGCCAATGGACCCGGGGCCCACCATTGGTCATAAACAGTAAACCCCATATTTCTTAGTTTATTTCCTAAAAATGGAATATTTGGATTAGCAAGAGAACCAATTAAATAAATACTTTTAGTTTTTTTCATCTTTTCTATCTTCGTGTATTTTTTGTTCTATGATTTTATGTTCAAGATTTTCTACTAACATTTTTAATTCTTCAAGCACCAAATCTTGTTTCGCAGAATTTGCTCTTTGGCTAACAACCCATATATTGTCGGGAGTATATCCTCTGTTGGGGTTTATGCGATCAAGAGAAACACTATTTGGAGCTATTTTTTTTGTTGCTCTAGCAATTGGCATTTCAAGTAGGGGGCATATTTTAGGAACAAAAATATCACTAACTTTTATAGAAAATTCCAACCCCTTTTCCATCGCTCTTTTTTTAGCTCTGTTCCACAATTCGTATTCTACTATAGGTCTACCGTTACTGCAATATCCATGCTGAAAATTCAATCCTTTTTTTATTTTTTCTCGTGCAAGGCATCCACAACTTTGAGTAGAGCCTGTATTTAAAGAATTCCCACTAGCAATTTTCGTGCTACCACAATCACAAACCGTTTTCCAATAAGCATGTCTTTTTCTTCCTTCCCCTCTGACACTATCAAAATCAGTTACTAATAATCTATTAAACCTTTGTCCAATCAAATTAGAACGATTGGGTGCTTTTCTTCCTCTTATTTTCAAATTCGGACGACCCATAAGAGCATCGCTAATTTTCTTTTTTATATCCGCCGTTCTTTTGTATTTTCCGACTTTCATTTATATATCCTATGCTTATGTTATTTCATTATTTTTTTTAATTTTTTTATAAAATTTTCTAACTTGTTCACGAAAAAAAGCA
>Ga0222628_1000690_pt1 | contig 12778 bp, 14 predicted proteins | sample AntAcemetageno95_FD_179860 | JGI IMG/M metagenome (GOLD analysis project Ga0222628, IMG submission 179860) | Saline water microbial communities from Ace Lake, Antarctica - #95 | ecosystem: Environmental > Aquatic > Non-marine Saline and Alkaline > Saline | place: Antarctica: Ace Lake | collected...
TCACGCGCTGGGCGCCGCCGACGATTTGCGCGTGATCGTAGCGGCGAAGCTTGCCGCCGATTTTCTCCTCGTAGTTCGTGGACTCGGTGAACTTTTTGCTGACAATGCGCAGCACGTCTCTCGTGATCCGTTCGACAAGTTTGCCTTCAACGTCGCGGTTTTCATCGCCGGCGATGCGCTCATTCACCTCGCCCTGCACTTCCACGTTTTTGTTTCCGGTGGTTTTTTCGCTGCGCGTTCCGGCGCACTCGGAAGAGATGTTGTAGCCCTGGAAAATCATTTCTCCGCTGTCGGGGCGAAGAACCATGCGCTGGCCGGCGCGGTCGGCGATGACGAAACTGCCCGCGCGCGCGCCGATGGGCGTGCGATTGTTCAAAAACTGGGCACCATCAATCTCCGGCTCGCAGATGTTGAAATCCTTAAAGCCTACGCTGATCTCCGCCTTTTCTTCCGGCAGGGCATAGATTCCGAAGCCGTCGCCGGCGCTGATGGCCTTGACGGGAACGGCCTGCATGGTCCACGGCTCGCCGGGCTCCTCGCCTCCTTCAGGCTGATCGGGGACGGAAATGTCGGCGGTGAAAGCATCCTCATCCACGGCGGTGACGAATCCGGACACGGCGGGCTGCATGGACTTGCGCAGGTTCGGAGACATGGCCTCGAAGAACTTCTTCATTTCCTCGGCGAGTTTGTGATTACTCATGGGCGCGCTCCGTGCGCAGGGGCAAGGGGCAAGGGTCTGGGTCCTCGTTCATGAAGTGCTCCAGAATATCCACCAGTGGCTGCACAGCCTCTAAATCAGAAACCTTCAAAGCAGATGAGGAAAGTGGCTCATCTTTCAAGACAAGCAACAATTCACAGGGGCTCAAGCCCCCTCTTCCGTGTAGCTCATCTGGTGTTTGACTATGATTCCGCTGACACTGCTGCGCATGTGCTTTTATTAAATCCCATGGAATAAACTCTGGACAATTTTCAGGCTTCGCCGGTTTCCCAGGTCTGTCGAAAACCTGCCATCCGGTCATGACCCTGAACCCTTGACCCTTGACCTTAGATCGCTTCATACCATCCCTCGATGATCGAGCCTTCGTCGCCGGCGGCGTAGCGCAGGTCGGTGACGATGCCGGTATGCGTTACGTCCTCGTGGTCTAAAATGGTGATGATCTGGCGCAGGCGAAGATCGACTCCCCAGGTCGTGAAGCGTTTGCCTTCCTCGTCGAATTCGAGCAGGTCCACGCCTTCCTCAAATTCGTGGGCCGGATCCGCCGTCAAATCCCTGGGCGCCCACACGAATGCGCCGTCTTCGTTGACGTAGGCGTCGTAATCGACTTTCAGCTTGCGATTCAGCGCCGCCACGGCCTGGTCCACGGTCATTCGGTAGAGGGGAAGATGATTGACCGTGTCGTCATGCTCGGCGATGCCCGTGGCCGGGATCCCCAGGCTTTTAGCCAGTGTGCTCAGCATCTCCGTGGCCGACATTTTTGAAAGCGTCATCGTGAGCTTTCGCGTCAGCGCCAGGTTGTAGGCGTTGGCCGCGACGATATCCACGCGCTCGCGCTCCGGCGTGGTGACGCCTGCGATCTTGCCCGCGAAAAGGTTCACCTGGTCGCCTGCGTTGATGGACCAGGCCAGGGAGATGTCCACACCCTTTTCACATGTATCGGCGATATCCCCTATGGGGTCGTAGAGGGATAGTCGACAGATCCCGGCCTTTCGTCGCACCGAATTGCTCGCGTCGAATTTCAGCACGCCGCCACAGGCGACCAGATCGTCATTGAGCGTCGTGTAGTACGCGATGGATTGGAAATTATTAGTCATACTCGTCCATTCCACCAACGGCCCGGAGCTTGTCCAAAGCTCCGCCTTTCACGGCGTCGGCGGCTCGTCGTCGTCTTTCGACCTCTTCCTTTGCCGCTTCAATCTCGGCGGCATCCTGGGCTGCGTCTAAAAGTTCCTGAACGGCGTCCGCAAACTCAACGGGAACCTCCACGTCGCTCACCGGAGTCGTGGCTGGAGCCGCGACGCCGCCGCCTTTTTTCGTTACGACAGCCGGGATGTATTCCTTGAGCTGACCGGCAACTTCGATCAGGTCCGAGCCTTCCGTATCCCTGGCCTCGAATTGGGAAAAGAAAACCATTTCGATCTGGGCTGCGTCGGTCAGTGGATAGCGAAGGGCAAAGAGTTTGTTTCGACCCTTTGAGTCAAGAGCTTTGAAGGCTGCGTGAAGAACTGTGAATTTTTCCATCGCGTTTTTCGCCGTCGCCACGTAATCCTCGTCGCTGACTAGCTGCAAATTGAAGCTCACATCCGCCGGCTTGAAGCCCTCCAGGTCCAGCTTCGTCGCCGAGCGATCGCCTTTGACGCTCCGCGTGTTTTTGAGTTCCTTTTCCTTGAAGTTGGCGCTCTTGGTGATTGTCACCGGCCCGTTGGGAGGCAATTCATGCAGCACTGTCCCGTAATTGGGGATGGGAGCTTTTTTTTCATCAGGCCACAGCACCTCGCAAAGAACGATCTGAGGCCGTTCGTCGGACCAGTAGGGATTTTCCACCGGGCCGGCATATGTTTCATCAGGACTCAACGCTTAGCCCTCCCAGTTCCATGCCCAACTCCTTGAAAATCTTCAGCAGCTTGGCCTTGAGTTTGTCGATGCCCTCGTCGGCGTTGTCGGCGTGGATGTGAATGTCGCCGATGTGCAGAGTCACGGACCTGGATTCCCGTTGCCGGTTGATGTTCGGCGTCGCGCCGCCGCCGAGTCCCGATTCCAGGGAATTGCCAAAGGTCGATTTGAGGGCGCTTTCCAGGACCGATCTTTCCGATTCGATACCGGCGGAAAAGGTTTTCGTGAAAGATTTCCCGCTACGTGTCAGATGCTTGAATGGTCCCTCTTTAGCGTCGGAGTGAGGCAGCATGGCGTCGGATTTTCCAAAAACGCCGCCGATAGAACCCTTGACGTTTCCCAAGCCGGAACTGATGCCATCGGCGAAAGCAGCGATCATGCCCGCCCCCGCATCCCAGCAATTGCCAATCCACTCGGAGAACCAACCGGTGACAATGCCCCAGACTCCACCGATATTTTCCCAGGCTTGGATGAATGTATCCTTCAGCGCCTGCCAGGCCCCGGCCCAATCGCCGCGAATGAGGGCGCCGACCACGCGGAACATCCCCTGGAAAAGATCGATCCAAAATGTAGCTACGGCTTTCACAAAACTGAAGGCAGCCAAAGCCGTAGCAACAATATTTTTCCAAACCATCGTGAAGTAGCTTTTCACAACGCCCCACGCCGTCGTCCAGAAAGCCACGAAAAATGTAATGGTCGGCATGAAGACCATTCTTAGAATGTTCACGACGAACATGAAGCCATTTTTGATGGCGTTCCATACCTTCTCGAAGGTCAGTTTTTTAAGAGCCGCGCCGATCTTGTCCACAAAGTTTCTGAATCCTTCGCTGTGTTTGTAAAGCAGGATAAATGCGCCGACGAGTGCGGCAATAACAAGAATCGCAATACCAAGCGGATTGAGAAAAAGGGCCTTCAATGCGCCTCCCAGAGCGATGATGGCCCCCTTGAGAACTCCCAGCATCCCAACCAGCGATTTGATCGCCGATGCGGCCAGAGTCTTCATCGCGCCGCCAGTTGCGATCAGAACGCCTTTGAAGGCTCCAAAAGTCACCGTAGCGGTTCCGGCCTCGAAGCTAAGAATTCCTAAATTGGCCATCGCCCCGGCCATCATTCCCGCCATGAAAAGGAAAGCTCCGCCCACTAGCAGGACGAATGACGCCAGAAGAACGAATGCGCCAACCACCTTCACGATGGTGGGATGGGCCTGAGCGAATTTCCGGAAGTGCCTCGCGATTCCTCCCAGGCCAGCCATGAGGATGTTGACCGAGGAAAGGAAGGGACCGCCAACCGAAGCCACAAAAAGCTTGACCTGATTCATGAACACGGTCCACTGGCCGCCGGTGGATTCCTGCACGCTGCGCAGCTCTTCGTTGAGGCTGATGGCCTTGGCAAAGGCGTCGTTGGAAACGCCCATGTTTTTCTTGAGCAGGCCGATATTGTCCACCATCTTCTGAACGCCCATGAAACCGCGCTCGCCGAAGATCTCCTCAATCTTTGCGCCCCGCGCCGTGGAATCGACCTTTTTGAATGCTTCCAGGAGGGCCAGCATGGAACCCATGCCGTCTTTCTGCACCGCCTTGGACCAATCCGAGGTGCTCATCTTCATCACCTTGGCGATCTTGCCGGCTTGCGTCTGCATACGGATGAATACGTTGCGAAAGGCCGTGCCGCCCACTTCGGCCTGGAGTCCCACGTCGGCAAATGTGGCCGACAGGCCCGCGAGTTGCTGGAAGGTCAGGGTATCGATGGGGCGCCCGATGCGCTGCATCGCGTCCACGATGTACCCGGCGGAGGCATTCGTCCTGTTCGACAGTTCGTTGATCGAGCTGCCCATATTCTCCACCTGGGCCAGGGGGATTTTGAAGACGTTGGAAAAACCGGCGAAGCTTGACGCCGCCCGGTCCGCGGCCAAGTCCGAAACCGCCGTCATCTTGGCGACGCCCTCGGTGAACTCGAATATGTCTTTTTTCCCTTTGATGCCGAGCTGGCCAGCGGTTTCCGCGATCTGGTTGAAGCCCTCGATGGTGGTGGGGATTTTCTTGTCCACCAGATCGCCGATTCCAGCGCTGATCTCGGCGAGCGCCAGACCGGTGGTTTTCTTGACTCCCACCATGCCCGTTTCGAGCTGGGCGGCACTGACGATGGGCGCGGCCATCATGGCCCCGAGAACAGCCCCCGTGAACATCATGCCCTTGCCGACGCTGCGCATGCTGGCCGCTGAACTCTTGAGCTTTTTCAAGTCTCCAATGGCGGATTTGACCGGACCAGCCAGGGCGTTCTTGCCGACGATGTTGATTTTGATTTGATGAAGGAAATTTCCGAACATCACGAACTCCCGCCAGGAGCGTCTCCCCCGCGATGCCGGTTAAAAGAAAAACAAGCGGGCCGTCCGGGGAGAACCGCCAAAGGCGGCAGGACTTGCGTCCACGGCCCGCTCATCATTGTTTGCTTTCCAGTTTGGCCAGCCACGATGCGGCCACGAAGTGTTCGATAATTTCCGCATAGGTCAGCTGGTCCACGTCCTCGAAAGTGTAGGCCGGGAAAAACCGGCAAATCTTGGCGCGACACTGTTCGTAGGCGTCGCGGTGAAAGCGCCGGCGCGCGGCGCTTATAGTTTTTTTATGGTCGCCTCTTTGCTCAGGCCGTTAAATTCCTGCACCGCCTTGAGCAGGGCCATGGCGTCGCCCGGTTCGCGGTTGTAGGCCAGGTCCTCGTAATCCAGATTGGGGAAAACAACGAACTCCTGAAGGAAGCTGATGGCCGTCTTGCCCATCTTCGCCTTCGGGTCGCCAAAGAGTTCGCCGTACTCGGCGATGCGTTCGAAGGTGCCCATGCGGGCGATGAAAAACTCGTCCGAGCCCGGCAATTCGACGAGAAAAAGCTTGCCCTTGTACTGGGGCTTTTCCGCCAGGATGCGCTCGACCGCTTCGCAAATCTCCCGATCGCGGGAGTTTTCATCCTTTGTCGTGTCCAGGTTCTCCCCGGTTTCTTTAGGGTCCATGTCTCACCTCGTGGGTTTGAAAATTAAATCAGTCCTTCTGCGCTGATGGCGGCGCCGCTGAGCTTTCGCCCCTCGGCGTCGTCGATGCTCATGGATCCCGAGTCTTCGTGAAACTCGAAGCCCTTGAATGTCCGTTTGATGCGCCTTCCGTCCTGTTCGGGATAAATGAAAACGATGGTGACGTTGCGCAGGTCCATCAGATCCTCATACTCGGTTCCGTTAAGAGTGAATTTCGTCACGTCGCCCGTCGGCAAACCGTCGAAGTCTTCAGGGCGTATCAGGATCGCCTGGTTGAGCGCTTTGCAGTCGAAATTGAGCTCGTATTTCTTCGGGCCACGCACGCGACCGTGGGCCTTACCCTTGCCGCCGGGGCCGTAAAGCATCTTTTTGTCCTGCGCCAACTTCCAGTCGAGGTTTTCCGCGGTCATCAGATTCACGCCGTCCACCAGGACCTCGCATTCCTCCAGGGTCACGCCATCGGTGTGTTGTCTTTCGTAGCCCATGCTTTAGCTCCTTTTCACGTAGACGGTGTGAACGACGTTTCGCATCGTGGTGAAAGGCGTCACGCCCATGTTCGCCGTGACGTTTCCTTCACCGTCGATGCTCGGCCTGATCTGGTAAGCGACAATCTCTTTTTTGTTATCCTTGCGCGTGGTCAGGGGTTTTTCCATCTGAGCCTGCAGGTAGGCCAAACCTCCGTGCGTATCCGGATCGTCGGGATCGCCCCAGGCGACTAAGCCGTTCTCCCTGGCCTCTGCCCCGCAGACGTACACGGCCCGCAGGACCTCGGGATATTTGAAGTCGCTGGTACTGGCGGCCAGCGTGCGCCCGCCGTTGATGATGTAGCCACGCCCTTTGACGAACATGAGGTAATTCGCCCGTGCGTCGGCCAGTGCGCTGCGGTTGCTGTTCGGAATGTTGGGAGCCAGGCTCTGAACCACGGAGCCGACCTGGATATTGATCATGCCGCGCTTGATGCTTTGTCCCATCCACGCCGCCATGGCGCAGGCCGCCACGTTGGCCTCGTAGGATTTGCCATCGGAATCCAGGAAGTTCGCCTGCCCGGCGCAGGCAATCAGGTTGCGGTCTAATTTCGTATCGAGATAATCGACGATGTCGGAAGCCCAATCGCCCACGTCCACGTACCAGGCCGCGCTTTTTTCCGTATTGGTGGAGTCGAAGGTTTCCAGTTCGACGCCGGCGAAACGCTCTACCTGAGGGAAGGCGGAAAGCATGCCCGAACAGTGGGTTCCAATCAGAGAGTGCATGGCGGAGGTGTTCGCGCCCAGGATGAGGATGTTGGGATAATCCTCGTCTTCCAAAAGCTTCAGGACCCGCGTCACTTCCGCGCTCGTCAGCGTGCCGTCCAGACCGCCGCTCAGGGAGCGCCAACTGAAAAGTTCAATGTTGCTTGCGACAGCGGGTCCGGGAGTTGCCGTCACGGGAAGACTGGAAGCGTTAATGAGTGCGATGATGTCGACGAGCAATGCACCGGTGAACGGGGTGCTTTCGTCGTCCGGATCGCGCAGGGTCACAACGCCGTTTAAGCCATCCGCTTCGACTTTGGCGTCCCATTCGTTGCCCTCGGTGCCGTCGTAGTCATACTCCAGCGTCATGGCGACTAGCGTTGTGGCGTCGTTCATAATGTTCAGTGACGCTTTGAGCGCGCCTTCGCCGCAGCGCAGAGCATTGACGGTGATGGGTTTGCCCAAACCATCAGAAACCTGGATCGCTTCCCGAATAGCGTGGGGCAATCGCCCGCCTGTGCCGAAAAGAATCTCGGCGCTGTCGAGCCCCGACAAGCCGTCAAAACTCATGAAGCTGTCCATGGGCCCCGTGTCGCCAAGGCCGATCAGCGTGAGCTGCTTTTCGTCGGCGCTGGAAGACGTGGACTGGTACAGGTCCTTGTAGCTGGTTCTAAATCTCGATTCGCTCATGAAAGCCTCCTCACGGATATGCGTTGGCGACCTGCTGGATGTAGGTGGTCATGGGTTTCGCGGTTTCGCCGCGATGCCAGACCTGAATTCGCAAAGTTCCCACGTGGGTTTTGGGTTCGCCGCCGGTGTCGATTCGCGGCGCCGTCTGCTCGTCCACGTGAATGCGATAGACGCCCTGGTTTGTACTGCTGACAGGATCGATGAACTGGACGAGCTCGTCGCGGATCTCCAGGTCCTCGAAAAGATTGGCCAGGTCATCGAGCAGCGAAGTGCACTCGGCGTGGCTCGCTTCGACGCTGTCGCCCTTGGCCCGCACCGTGAGCTGAACAACGCTTTCGTAGTTGCGCAGCTTCACCGCGTGGGTCGGATGTCCGTCGCCGTCCTTTCGGTAATACGATGTTCGGCCGGTGAAACGCCGGGACGCGGCGCGGCCGCTGACGATGCTCACTTCCACGTTGGGAAATACGCTTGTCTTGGCGTTGGCCGCTTCGTCGCCGAAGGGCCGCAAGGCTATCTCGTCTAAAATCTTTTGGCCGATGGCTCGGGTCAAACTCATCATTTGCCCCCGATGGCGCGGACCACGGCCTTGCCTGCTTCACGAGTAGCAACCCTCTGGGCAATGCGTAGCGCGGGAGTCAGGAATGGTTTGGGCTTGGAGCCTGGATGCTTGGCGCGTCCTGCGAAAGTGAATTCCACGTCCAGGTGACGCTTGTTGGATGCATTTGGCGCATCGGTGTACTGCACGCGACGAGAACGCCTCGACCGGCCCGTTTTCGTCTTCTTGCTTTTGGACACGTAGCTTCCGCGACTGTCCTTGCGCGGAATCGCCAGAGATTTCGCATTCGTCGGCGTGATGTCGTGGGGAACCGTTCCCCCGTCGATAGCCGCCGCCGCTTCGTAATCGGTCCCAACCGCTCCCGTCGTCGCGCTGTAGGTTTGCGAGGAAATGGAGTTTCGCAAAGCGCCCTTGTCCACGGGCGCGCGGGATTTGGCGTACTTTTCCACCTGCCGCAATGTGCTGACAAGCCCGCGATGAAGTTCACGGGGCAGATGGCGTTTTGCCGCCTTGAGGGCCGAGGTGGTCAAACCCAGGCTCTTGGAATCCAAAACAGCGCTGACGTCAAATCTCGCCACTAGGGATACTCCCTTTCTAGTTGCAGCCTCAAATGCGTGCTTGCCCCGAAAGCCCGAAATGGCTTGACGTGGCGCACGCGATAGTTGTCGCCGTGAATCACCAGCCGGTCCTCCTTCTCGACGTCCGAGCCGAATACCGCGTCGGCGATGGCGTTGGAATCGGGTTCCAGGACATCCGCGTCGGGCTCCACGACGAAATCCACGCCGATGGTGTCGATAAGCGTAAATCCTGTTTCCCTCTCTCCATCAAACTCTCCTTCGCCGGCTTTCACCGGCCGGTAAATAACTGCCGTCGTGTCGTCGGCGGAAATAATTTTCAAAGAGTCGGACTCAACCAGTGCAATCTCGTCAACATCCAGTTCGAATTCATTGCTCACTCGATGATCTCCCTTGCTCGACTACAGCGCGCTTCCGATCTCGGCAACGCGGCCTATCGTGTCAGGGATGTCGTCCAGGCCGGCGAGCTGCCTGTAGTAGCTCAAAAGCCCTGCGGCAATGTCCTTCCAGCTAGACGCCATGGAAATCCTGTTGACCGCCTTGTCACCCGAGCGCCAGGAAAATGCCTTGGCTGCCGACTGCCTCTGCTGAATCCCCGACCACGAGTAAGCCGCGAGAATGAGAATCAGCTCCCTGTCCAGGTCCGTGGGCTCTGGCTCCACCGTCTCGTTGGGATCGCTACCCACGATCGCGTAGCTCGCGCCCATGTCCTGGTTCACCCGCACGATGCCTTTTTCGATCATGCGCTTGGCCGTGGCGCGGGGAAGCTGCTCCTCCGACTTACCCAGGTCGACACGCAGATCGGTGATGAGGCTTTCGAGCGTCATTTTCCGCGCCCTTTATCATCGACTCTCACAAGGAAGCCCTCTTCGATGAGACCGCGAACGCCGGGATCATTTTTGTCCAGCTTCGCAATCTCGCCGTTTTTGAGCGTCCGCCCCCGCTCCTTTTCACGGGAGGGGGGAAGAACGATGGATGCGGTTTTGTCAGTCACCCGGTACATCGGCATTTCAAAGCCCTCTCTAGGCGGTGATAACGATCTTCACGATCTCGGCCTGCTTGATGCCCACGGCGCTTTCCTCGTAGCAAAGCACGCCGCGTTTCAGGCGCTTCTTTTCCTCGTACTCGACCTGCTCCTCATGCTCCACGACGTATTCGCCAACCTCGAAGTCGGGAATCAGATACACTTCCGTGGTGAGCATTTGAGGGGTATTGACGATGCGACCGCCGCTGAACTCGATGTTGCGCACGCCTTTTTTGAAAAGCTCCTCAGCCACGGCATCGGACTCGTTGGTGAAGCTCTTCACGTCGGCGTTGCGGCTGCCACGCATGAGGATCCATTTCAGGTTGAAGCCCTTGTCCTCCAGGATGCCGACGCCTTCCACCAAGGCTGCCTTGGTCAGACTGCCGCCGGCGCAGGCCACCTGGTGCGTCGCGGTCTGAATCGAAGCCCGGAACAAATCCACGGTCCGCTTGTCACGCTGCTGTTTCACGCGGAAAGCGGCCCTGTCCATGATCTGGAAAGTGTCGATCAAGCCTTTTCGGATGGAGCGCTCGTTGATGGTCTGCTCGCTGAAAATGCGATGAGGCGTCAGCGACACTTCCGATTCAACGATCTCAGCTTCCACGGGCTCGCCCTTGACGTTGCTGATGAAAGCCACGTCGCCGTCGAAAACCACCATCTTCATGGAGGAATCCTTGGCGTCCAGGTCGCGCCGCCGCAGAAGCAGGCTCGTGATCTCCTGGGCCGCCACGGCCTCGGAAAAGTAGGAGGAAAGAACTTCCGCCTGGGTTTCCAAATCGCCGCTTTCGTGCGCTTCCTTCAGGTATCCCGCCAGGGTCTGAAGCGCTTCCTGGGGCTTGCAGCTGTCAATATTTACGTTTTCCACTTGCGCCTCCTTTTAAGCCCCGAGGGAGCCCATTTGAGAGTTGAATTCCATGAAGCCGCCTTCGACCTTGATCACGATTCCCAGCAGGAAGTAGGTATCGACCCAGGATGCGGAGGCCACTCCGGTCAGTTTTCCGTCGGCACCGCAATAGAGCCATTGCCCTTCGGTGGGCGTTCCGGCGTAGCTGTTGGTGCGGTACATATCGTCGCCATGCATCAGCACGCCGAAATCGCCGGCGCTGCCGTCCTCGGCCAGGAAATGGGTCGTGGGGACTGCCGCATCCGTGTTGATCGCGGCCTCGCCGCTGGCGTCGATAGTCATGCAGACTACGCAGGTGGCGTCTTCGGCCAGCTTGATGCGCCCATCCTTGTGTCCGCCGCTCAGGGCTTGAATGAAGTTTCGATTTGCCATTTTGACCTCCTGTTAGCCATGAACCGCTTTGCGGCACAGGTTTTTGATGTCTTTTTCATCGCCTTCGCCTCGGTCCGAAACGTCGGCGGGTCCGTCGGTCGTAGCCTTGGTCTCCTGCCCGCCCTCAGACTTTTTCGCATCGGTCTTCGAGGCATCACCTTCACCCTTGGCTTCGGCCTTGGGTTCGGGCATCTCCTCGTAGCTTTCCTTCTTGGCGTTGAAAGCGTCTTCGGAAAGGGCCGTGAGCTTTTCGACTTCCGCGGCTTCGGCCTTGTCGTCGGCGAATGTGCGGCCCTTGGCCTTCATCAGCGCGACCAGGTCTTTGGAAGCCCGCTCTTTTTCCTTCGCGCTGAATGTCTCGTTCTTGGTTTTTAATTCGTCGCGCTCGGCGCTGACCTCCTTGAGCAGGGCCTTGGTTTCAGCCAGTTCATTTTCAAGGTCGCCGACTTTGCTCGCCTGGGTTTCCATTTCCCGCTCCTCGGTGGTCTTCGTGTCCTTATCCATGTTCTCCTCCAGTTTAGTTGCAGCGACCTCCAGAATCCTGGCGGTCTTTAAGGCTCCCGGTTTGTCCAAAAGGGCCACGCCCTTGTAGCGAACGCCGTGCATGATGACGTGCGCGCCTTTGTGACCGAAAACCATGTCCAGCTTTTTGTTGTAGCGAAGATGCTTGCAGGCATCGGCGCCGGCTTTGAAGCGCTTTCCGCACGCGGAACACTCGCCTTCGATGAAGGAATTTTCCTTGCTCACATAGCCGATATCCTTGTCCGTCAGGGATTCCCGGCACAGGCGCGAATGCTCCGTGGTGTCGCTGATGCGACCGACACAGACGATCTCGTCGCCTTTAAGCTCGGCCTCCACGATCTTGCCCACCTTGGAGGTGAAGCTGCGTTCGTGAAGATCGCCTTCTTTCTCGATGGGCTTTGTGGCCATCTTGATTTTTGCGCCCACGGCGGTTCGGGCCGCTTTTTGCGCCTCGGCCCGGGTCAGGCTCACGCCGTTGTCGTTGACGGCCACAGCGTCCAGAACGAAACGGAAATACTCGCCGGGCGCGCCCCTGGGCAGCGCCTCGATGCGCCCGTCGGCGGGGGTGGCGATGGCGATCAGGTTGTCATCTCGCCGTTCAATATCCTTCAAACGCTCAAGAGCTTCATTGGCCATCAGGCTGCCTCCCCTTCTTCGCTTTGCACCGGCAGGATATCTGCCAGGGAGGCGACGATCTTGTCGGCCAGGCCGAACTCCACACCGCCGGCTGCGTCAAAGTAGTTTTCATTCGGCCCTTCGGTCAGAAGCTTTCGGATGGACTCCTCGCTTTTGCCCGTATCGGCGGCCAGCATCTGGATGAGCACATCGTTCATCCGAATCGCTTCCTCCGCCTCGGCCTTCACATCCTCGGCGTCGCCGATAATGAAGGTGCTGAGTTGATGGAGCATGAAATTGCTGTGGGAAAAGACGTAGCGCTCGCCTTTCGCTCCGTGGGCGGCCAAAAATGCGCCGGCGCTCATGGCAGTGCCGAACACGCAAGTGCGAATCGGAGCGCCGCAAACGTCCATGGCGTCGGCCAGAGCCAGACACGAATGCACGTTGCCGCCAAAGCTGGTGATCATCACCAGGATGGGCGTTTCGCTATCCTCGACAGCCAGTTGAAAAAGCTTGTCGGCGAAAGCCGAGGCGGCTTCCAGGGAGAAATTCCGGATCCACAACGTGCGGAAAAGACCGGAGGACGGATCGGCGCCGGTCGGCACGTTGACAACCGCTTCGGTCTGCAGCGTTCCGGTCAGGGGCTTTTCGGCCTGTGGTA
>Ga0222628_1000691_pt1 | contig 12777 bp, 11 predicted proteins | sample AntAcemetageno95_FD_179860 | JGI IMG/M metagenome (GOLD analysis project Ga0222628, IMG submission 179860) | Saline water microbial communities from Ace Lake, Antarctica - #95 | ecosystem: Environmental > Aquatic > Non-marine Saline and Alkaline > Saline | place: Antarctica: Ace Lake | collected...
GTGACGGTGCCCGTCTGGGTTCTGCCTGATAGTCACTCCGTCGTGTTCGTCCAACCTGCTTATTCAACAGTCCCATGACAGCCTCTTCTGGAACATGCATCTCATCAGCCAATTGACCAGCGAGCATGCCGCGAAGGATCTCGTTCTGCATTTGTGCCAGATCTGTGACCAGTCCCTCCAGAAAAGCAGTCCGTGTGACCGGTGAAGCCATTTGCTGGTTGTTGGCCTTGAGGACAAAATTCATAAAATCCAATGCATTTTCAATAAACTCATTAAAATCTGCATGTGACTTAGTATCAAAAAAGCTATCGGGATCTTCACCCTCAGGAAGTTGAATGATCCGTACATCCAAGCCCTTATCCAGCAAAACCAGACCTGCTTTTTGAGCAGCTTTTAGCCCAGCACCATCGCCATCATAGCAGACCAGAACTTTGTCGGCAAACCGTTTGACCAAACCAGCCTGCTCGGCCGTAAAAGCAGTCCCCGTTCCAGCAACCACATTGTGGAAACCCTCCTGATACAGCCGGATCAAATCCATATAGCCTTCGACCAGGATGGCCGTGCGTGTCTCGCGAATCTTATCCCGACAAATATTCAAGCCAAAAAGGGTCCGCCCCTTGTGGTAAATCGGCGTCTCAGGGCTATTCATATACTTCGCACCCTCAGCATCACCAAATATGCGCCCACCAAAAGCTTGCACCTTGCCATTGATATCCATGATGGGAAACATGATCCGGTTGCGGAACCGGTCGTAAAAACCGCCTTCATCCCGAGTCATGAGTAGACCACTCTTGGCCAAAACGTCGGGGGTCAAGCCCAGCTTCATCACATCCACGGTTACGGTATCCCAAGAATCAGGAGCAAATCCGACCCGGAAGGTTTTTATCACCGCTTCGGTCATGCCCCTATCTAACAAATATTTTTTGGCAACAGCACCACCCTCAGAAGCGATTTGTTTCTCAAAGGCCCGACAAGCGATCTCATGCATATTGTAGATAGATGCTCGGTCGTCTTTTTTGCGAGGTTCGGTGGGATCGGTCTCAATCGTTATGTTTACCCGGTCTGCTAATAATTTTACCGAGGAAATAAAATCCAGGCGTTCATGTTCCATGATGAAATTGATGACATTGCCCCCAGCCCCGCACCCAAAGCAATGATAGATCTGCTTATCCGGGCTAACACTAAATGAACCCGTCTTCTCGTTATGGAAAGGACAACGGCCAAAAAAGTTGCGCCCTGATCTTTTCAGCTGGACATAGTCAGAGACCACGTCCACCACATCATTGGCTTCACGGACTTGTTCAATGGTATGTTCGGGTATGAGTGCCATAAATATTGCAGGGAAGATAAGATTGATTCAAGGGTTTACCATGGATGATGGCAATCCCTTACCAGGCGGGGATCCAAATCCCCGCCTGGATTGAAGAATTTTGGAATCCAAGTCAATCAATTCAACTCCACAAAAGTTACCCCGGCCCCACCTTCATCCGTACCACCCAGGCGCTTACTCTTCACTGCGGGGTGTTGGTCCAATACTTCATGAACCACTTTTTTGATCACACCCGTGCCTTTGCCATGAATGATCTGGATCAAAGACAGATTGCTAAGCAGGGCATGATCAATAAATCGCCCCAACTCAGAGATGGCAGCATCAGCACGATAGCCGCGAAGATCCAGGCTGTAACTGCTGGTTGATTTTTGGATCACCTTAACGACCGTTCGGGGCTGACTCGTTTTAGTTTGTGCTGGGGCTTTACTCAGCCAATCTAGGGGCACCCTGAGGCGCTTGCCATCTACTTCAACGTGTACTTTGCCCTTGATGGGACCTTCCAGAACCGTGCCCACCTGGTCCAGGCTAAGGACGATTACGCGGACACCAATATGAATCTCACTCTCGGTCATTTTTTGAAGCTTCGCTCGAGGCTCTGTCCGTTCTACAACCTCATCCAGCTTTAACGCAACCTCATCCAGCTCATGTTTGACCTGTTTGATGCTCTCTTTTTCTGCCTGGGATTCTCTAATCTCACGAATCACATTCTCAACGGTACGTCTGGCATCCGAAATTATACCACCTGCTTTTTGGGCGGCGTCACGATCTGCTTTTCGTTCAGCTTTCTGAACGGTTTCCAGGGCAGAATCCATACGTTGTTGTTTCATTTTTAGATCGCGCTGGAGAATTTCATTCTCAGACGTGAGGCCAGAGAGATTCACCCGTTCAGCTTCCAATGCTCTGAGCAATTTTTCCATGCTGTTTCTGGCAATTCCCAGATACTTTCGGGCTCGATCTAGGATCATTTCAGGGAGCCCCAGTCGTTTTGATATTTCAAAGCCGTAACTGCTGCCAGGGACCCCAGATTGGAAGCGGTAGGTAGGCATGAGGCCGTCCTGATCGAATTCCATGGCCCCATTCATCACATGCTCTGTTTCGTGGGCAAACACCTTCAGGTCGCCCAGATGGGTGGTGGCGATGGTCTTGACCCCCCGCTCACTCAAGGCTCCCAAAATGGCGCGAGCCAATGCGCCTCCTTCAGCAGGATCTGTCCCAGTTCCCAGTTCATCAAGTAGCACCAGACTCTGGGGACTGGCCAGTTCAATGATTCGAATGATGGATCCAATATGGGCGGAAAACGTTGAAAGATCATTGATCAGGGATTGCTGATCCCCAATATCCGTAAAAATGGTATCAAAGAAGGGCACTATACTGCCTTCGCTGGCAGGAATGGGCACTCCGGAATTGGCCATGAGGGCCAGGAGACCAATGGTTTTCAAGGCCACGGTCTTGCCGCCGGCATTGGGACCGGTGACGATCAACGTGCTGATACTATCAGGCATATGTAGATCCAATGGGACCACTTTCCGCTGAAGGGCCAACCGCGGGTTTCGGGCAGCTATGAGTTTGAATTCACCATCGTCAGATAGTTTGGGTATACAGCAGGCAAATGTTTTTGCGAATTTTGCCAGGGAAACGTACTCATCAAGATCCTGCAAGATCGCATAATTATTCTGGATCGCTGCATGATGGGGGTGGAGCCGGGCTGTGAGGTCCTTTAAAATGCGCTGGACCTCCTGATGCTCATCGTTCTCCATGGTCTTGATCTGGTTGTTGAGCTCAATGATCTCAAACGGCTCAATAAAGGATGTCGTCCCAGTATGGGACATGTCCTGAATGACACCTTGAACCTGATGCTTGTAGCTGCTCAGAACGGGCAAGACCAGACGTCCACCTTTTATCCCAGCCTGTCCTTCGTTTAGGTAGCCTTTTTCAGCGTATTTCTTTACCAGGTCATTCATGCGAGAACGCACAGTAGAACCAGATTTACGCAATTTCCTTCTTAAGCTGGCTAGCGTGGAAGATGCCTTATCCAACACCTCATTGTCTGGACCCACAACCCTGAGGATGTCACTTTCCAGATCATTGAAGTCCTGGATCTGCTCAAAATCCCTGGCCCAGACGGAGGTCTCCTCTGGAAGACTATTCAGGTAGGTTTTTTTGAGAATTCGGGTTTGCTCCAGGATGATTCTGATAGCAGTCAGTTTCTCTGGATATAAAGTACTCCTATCCAGATTGAGCAATCTCAAGGTTTCGTACAGATCTTCATAGTGGGAGACATGAAAGCTCGTATTGGCTTCCATGAGTGCTGATATTTCGGCCAGCCTATCAAACCGTCCTGTCAGTAAATCTGCTTGCTTGAGGGGAACTAACTCTTGAAAAAGTACCCGAACCGGGTCACCGGCAGCCTCATTGGTCAGCCAGTCCCTGACATCATTAAACCCAAGATTTTCAAAGGTTAGTAAGTCTGGGGTCGCAGTACTCATTTCGCACTATTTTGTTGCGTTTTGATATCCGCTTCCATCTGTTTGATCATATCGTGGAGATTGGCTTTTTCAGCTGGATCCATATAACCCATAGCCGCATCCATCAAGGATTTTCCTGATTCATCTTTGCTGTTGATAGCCCCCTCCAGGAGTGAATTTGCATTCCCAGTTTGCAGAGCTTCCAGAGCCTTTTCAATGATCTCTTTTTGTGGTCCTTCCAGGCCACCCATGGCTTTTTGAAGGGCAGCATTATTGGCGAGATCTAAACCGCCATTCTTCATCAAATCACCTGCTGAGGGAATGATACTTTGACCATCAGCAGATAGGGTCCCTTCACTACTCATCCCCGAGATGGCATCCATGGAAAGTCCCATTTCTACGGCTCCGCCACCCTTTAGAGCAGCTTCAAGAAGCTTTTCCTGGCCACCCCCCATGAGCGAGCCCACGGTTTCCTGCAGCAAGGCCAATTCATCTTGAAGGGAGAACATTTCTACCATATTGGCTGCAAATACCTCCACAATGGGATACAGCTTTGAGTCTTCTTGCCAATCACCTCGCATATTCTCAGGCACCATGGCAAAGGCCCAGACTACGGCTGACAATATGAGACCTGCCTTGACAGCTCCGAAGGTGACACCGCCCATGCGGTCAATGGAACCGAGATGAAGGGTGGTCACCAGTTTTCGTAGCAACCAGGACACAAATGTGAAGGAGTACATAACAATCAAAAACACAACCACAAAACCAGCAGCCGTCCGATAGGCATCGGGGATGGTGAAAATTGGGTCCAACAGGACGGTCCCATAGGTGTTGTAATTCATCGATGCATAAATGGCCGCATAGACACCCACCATTTTAAGGACGCCATCAATGAGTCCCTTTTTCATGCCACTGAGGGACATGACCAGGATCAACAACAAACCAATTACATCAAACCCAGTTGCCATCATGCGCTCAAAATCTCTTTGACCAGTTCCTGGAGACGCTTCCCATCAGCCTTACCGGCTGCTTTTTTCATTAGCAACCCCATGACCTTTCCCATATCCTGAGGACCGCTGGCAGCACTCTCTGAGATGACGCTTTTAACCAGCGTGATCATCTCATTTTCATCCATCATTTTGGGAAGGTAGGTTTCCAGAATATCGAGTTCAGCCTGTTCAGAATTGGCCAGTTCGAGACGGTTGCCTTCTTTGTAGAGGGCAATAGACTCTTTGCGTTGCTTGGCAGCCGTGGCTACCAACTTGATGAATTCTGGTTCAGTGAGTTCCTCACCTTTTTCGATCTCTTTCATCTGGATACGGGATTTTAGATCACGAACGGTTCTTAGCAGCTGCTCATTCCTTGATCTCATGGCAGATTTAAGTTCTTCAGTAAGTTTTAGTTTATAGTCCACAATCCGGGCTCCCTATCATTGGCTTAAGTTTTTCAAAATAAGCTAAAAAGGTGCAGTATTTGAGGCTTTTTTAGCCTTTAATTGAATTTGGAGATGGGGCGTTAAAATATGGATCAGGGAACTTCGAAAACATCCTCGAGGGCAATTTGGGCTTTTTCCAGATACTTCTCTTCAATAACCACAGAAATTGAGCTGATCGACGTGGAAATTCCCAGGATGTTGATACCGATCAGACCCAGGGATCTGAAAGCGGTCGCGGCCAGGCCACAACGCTCTTTGAAGTGAGGGCCGTAGACCGTCACGATGGCCGCATGATCAATGATCTGAACCTCGATCCTTTCATCCATGTTACGAATGGCTTGAATAGCCTTATCTAAGGCTGCTTGATCTCCGCGATGGAGGGTCACTGCCAAATTGGCATTGCCCTTAATATCTACACTCTCGCTAATAAAATTGACGACTTGCCCATAAAAGCAAAATTCTTCAAGGGCGGATCCAGCCCAGTCTGGTTCATCGGGAAGATTATAGATCCTAATATAGGTCAGGTCCTCATCGAGGATGATACCACCAATGGGTTCTTTATTCACAAGCGCTCCTCCAGGGGCAATGTCACAGTAAAGCGACTGCCTTCCCCTTCCTTGCTATTGACGGTGATGCTTCCCTCATGCAATTCTATCATGCGCAGCACGATGGCCAGACCCAACCCAGTTCCATCTGAAACTTGAGCTCTGGCGGAGTTCGTTCGATAGAATTCCTTAAAAATATTGACTTGTTCGTCCTCAGGAATACCCACACCTGTATCCACGACATCGATGGTGTAATACTCATCATGGTTCGCCAGGCTGACATTCACAGTACCACCATCAGGGGTATATCTGATGGCATTGGTAATCAGGTTCAGGAAGACCTTCTTTAGAGCAATCACATCACCCCAGTATATACATTCCCGTAGGGGCAGATCCAGAGTGAGGGTCTGATTCTTGCGCTGCGAGTCAGGCTTATTATTGGATACCAACTCTGACAAGATCAATTTTAGATCAAGGGCTTCAAAATGTTGGTTCTCTTGAAAATTGCCATAGGTCAGATCGGCAAGATCCTTGAGCATCTCGATCACCTCAGCAGTGCGCTTGATGGCACGATCCAACATGTCATGCACCCGTTCGTCAACCTGCTCACCCAAAACGTCTTCTACAACCATGAGGGTGGATTGGATGGTTGCAATGGGGGCTTTCATTTCGTGGCTGGCAAAGCGGAAGAAGGTGGTCTTGCTCTCATTAACTTCCTGAAGCTTCTGATTTGCTATTTTTAGGCTGGCATGTACTCGGCGATGTCGGCTGGTCACATTCTGGGCCAGATAGGCCGCCGCGAATACCGTGATCACGGTGATGGACCATTGGACAAAAACAACACCCGGATCTTCCAGAGGGTGGGTAGCATTGAAAAAAGCGACGTGTACTACTGCGTTAAATTGTTCCAGAAGCAGGAGTGTGGAATAGCACATGATGACGAGCAGGGAGTAGATATAGGAGAATCCACCAGGAAAAATGATGCTGGCTAGAATGATGTGAAAAATGTAGAAAAAAACCAGGGGGCTTTCCTGACTCCCCGTAAAATAGATCAATAACGTGAGCAAGATCAGGTCAATAACCATCTGAATATTCAGCAAACCCACCAAGCTGAGCAGACTGTACTGTTTTGCTTTGGTCGTAAAAACAAAATAGAGAATATTGCTCAAAACGAGGACTAACCCGACGCTTGCGATGCGTAGGATGGTCGCAGAAGATCCGAGGTCCAATAGGACAAAAAACGCAATCCCAGCAAACAATCCCAAAATAGCCAGCCACCGTAAGCGGATAAGCCACTTATCACGTCTCAACATAGACGCTGAATTGAATACTGGGGTTTCGGGAAAAACTGACATATCGTGCTTAGTTCCCCTGCACGTTAAGTGTCTGACTAATGGTTAAGGTCAGGCCTTGATATTTTGCCGTACGACGTCGACCAATTTCTTGGGGTTGACCGGTTTCTCTAGAAAGGCATCCACAGGCAGGAAATCTGCATCCTTACCGGGATTGAACTGAAAACCAGTTTGATTCCCAACGGCTGTTAACATGACAATCGGGATATCTTTGATTGCTTCATCTTCACGAATCTTATACGCAACCTGAAATCCTTCATCAATAGAAGACATCATCACATCCAGCAGAACCAGATCAGGAGATTCAGTTTTGATCATATCAAGTCCCCGGGTTCCATCTTGGGCGTCCATAACATCAAATCCTGCAGCCTCAAGGGTGATTCTCATGGCTTCAACCAAATCGAAGTCATCATCAATAATTAGTACTTTTTTTGCCATCCTCTGTATTCCTCCAGGGCATATTGCCCATACAAGTTATCGCTAAGTTTCACTGAGCCCTTGGGTATTCAAGACCTCTCGGTGAACATGATCCATGGCTTTTTTCATAGCCCCTAGAACGGGCGGTGAGATTTTGCCATTAAGTTGTATTGAAAGTGGTTCTATGCCAATGATTTTCAATCGCTTGGGCAACATTTTCAAAGCCTCACCCATTTTCAAGGCTTCAGCCAGACCCAATCCATGTAATGAGATCTGCCCCTGATCAAGGACCATATCAGCCTCATGGGGCGCAAAGGTTATAACCGTTCCCGGTCCTTTTCCCATGCTACAGGCATCAATAATTATCACATGTTCTCTCTGCTCAAGGTATTCTAATACTCCCAGAGCATCAGATCCGGCATCGATGAGCTCCACATCTGGCATATTCAGCTTTGACAGTTCATCAATGAGCAGGGGACCGACTGCGTCATCAGCCCGCAGCCTGTTCCCCACACCAATAACTGTTAAAGTACTCATTGATCCTACTCGATAAAATCCACATCCAGCATATGCACTGAACACGAGATACAAGGATCATAGGCCCGGACCAACATCTCCAGGTTCAAGGTGATTTCTGCTTTGGTCTTGTCCATTATCTCAGGAACCAATTTCACCATATCATCATCGATATTGGCCAGGTTCTGACCCGTTGGAATGATACAGTTGGCGGCCACGATATTACCTTTATTGTCATAGGTATAATCATGAAAGAGAATCCCTCGGGGTACTTCGTTTGCGCCAATACCTCGGCCATATCGCGTGGGTGTCTGGTTGGGTTTCTCATTCTTGAGACCGTTGTCGACCAGTTTATCAATGATCCGCACACTATCGAGAATACAATGCACCGCTTCTACTACTTGAGCGATCGTATTCATGTATGGATTGTAGCAATTGGGTTTGAGACCCATGGCCTCAGCAGCACCCAGCGCTTCCTCACCCAGTTGCGAATGGTTGTTGTTCCAGCGTGCCAGCGCACCCACAAAATATGAATTTCTATTGAATTTTGCGTGTTTAGAGGTTGCGTGTGGTACTATAAATTCATTGGTAACATTCAAGTACTCGCTAACCGGTAGGATGCCAGTATCGGATGAATAAATACCTCCTTCATACATGGCATATTCGTCAGCATGTTTCAAAGAGATATACTCAGTTTCACGTTCAAACTGAGGGATAGCACCGGCCAGAGCCTTCATGGTCTCGATGGTCTCGATACCATCAGGCAGGGCTTCCTCAAGGAGCCGACGCTTGATCTCAAGCAGTTCAGCTTTTTCAGGAATACGCGTAAAACCACCAGGGACCGGTGTGATCGGGTGGACAGCACGTCCACTAACGATATCACCAATGTCATTGGCCAAACGTTTCATCCGTAAGGCCCTGAGTACAACATCCTTATGGGTCGCGATAAGTGGAAAGACACTGCCAACATTAAGAAAGTCGGGAGCAGCCAAAAAATACGCGTGCAGAATATTGGACTGGAGCGTCGCCCCGTGGATTAATAGTTTTCTCAAGAGAACCGTTTGCTCAGAGATCTCCAGCCCCAGTGCATCTTCAGTTGCAACCAGAGATGTGAGCTGATGACCCAGAGAACAGATTCCACAGATTCTCGAAGTAATGATAGCCGCTTCATGGAAACTGCGACCTTTCATCATGGCTTCAAAGAATCTGGGTGGTTCTACGATTGAAAGGTGGGCCTTTTCAAGGACGCCATCTTTCATATTGACAACAATGTTGCCATGCCCCTCAACACGCGTGAGGTGATGCACTTTTATGTTCAGATCACGACTCATAGTTGCACCTCGTTGGAATTATAGAGTAACATACGCTTTTTGGCCTCATCCAGACTGATGCCATGACTGGTCATCAGATCCAGCATGCCATCCAGATTGGGATTGTCTAGAATCCCTCGACAACCGGTACAGAATTGTCCAAATCCTGGACACACTGCATCACAGCCACCCCGGGTAATCGGACCTAAGCAGACCATCCCGCGGTTGTAGAGACATTCATTCTCATTCAGTTTGCACTCCAGACAGACCGGGGAACCATACTTTGGTGGTTCCTTGCCCATAACCAAAGCCACCAGGAGTTTCAGAAAATCCTGTTGGGTCATGGGACATCCGCGCACTTCATAGTCAACCTTAACCACAGAAGACACAGGCATTGCGGGGAGAGTACTGAACAGATATTTGTCAGCGCCATAGACTGTTTCTCGCACCTCATCAATGGGATGGAGATTTTTCATGGCATTGACACCCCCATTCACCGCACAGGATCCCAGGGCAACCAGAATCTTGGTTCGGCGGCGGATATCATGGATCCGCTCCACACAACCCGGTGTAGAGATGGAGCCTTCAATGAAGGCGATGTCATAGGCATCAGCCTTATCATCCATGGCTTCACGAAACTCCACCAAGTCAACATGTTTGAGGATATCCAGAAGGTCATTCTCAAAATTTAATTTGTTCAGCTGACAGCCTTCACAGCTGGTGAAATCGAAGAAAGCAACTTGAGGTTTCATTAGAAGGCCTCCTTCATGGGTTTGATCTCAGCATAATTAAACACGGGTCCTTCCTGGCAACAGTAGACACCATTGATCTGACAGTGGCCACACTTCCCAACGCCACATTTCATTCGGCGCTCCAGTGAAACATAGATCTGATCATCAGGTAGTTGCTTGGAACTGAGAGACATGATCACAAATTTGTACATGACCGGTGGACCCGTAATGGCGGCCACCGTGTTGTTTAAATCCAGCTTCAGACCTGGGATTAGGGTTGTGATGACACCAGTATTCCCAGTCCAATCTTCATCACCTTGATCCACGGTGATATGGAATTCCACATCATCTCTGGTGCTCCACTCTGCGATTTCATCTTCAAAGAGCAGTTCCTTGGGGTTTTTGGCCCCGTAGAGGATGATCAAACGGCCAAACAAGCTGCGATTGTCCAAAACATAATTGATCAATGACCTGAGGGGCACCAATCCGATACCACCGGCTATAACGAGTATATCTTTACCCAGGAGCTTTTCCATGGGATAGCCCTTGCCAAAGGGTCCTCTGATACCAATCGCATCACCAACCTCATAGCTCTTAAGCACATTGGTCAGCATGCCCACCTGGCGGATGCAAAGATCAAAGTGGCCTTTTTTACCAGGAGCACTGGAAATCGATATGGGGGCTTCGCCAACACCAAAAACCGAGACTTCTACAAATTGTCCAGGATCGTGTCCCAGGTCCTGCCCGGCTGGCATTTCTATTTCATAGAATTTTTCAAGTGCTGTGACCTGCTTGGATCTGCTGACCTTGCACATGATTGGGGAATAGAGATCCTGAGCATCTGCTATGGCTACATCTTCAATTCGTTTCATAATGATCCGCTCCTTCCCTATCCTCTGGTGTTCTTATGATATTGAGCTTTTTCATCTTCTTGAATCAGCTCGTTGACCGTATCCACCATAGAGATACCAGCAGGACAAAATGCGGTACAACGGCCACATCCTACGCACCAGGGTAGACCCTGTTCATCAGTGATGTACTTGAACTTGCGGTACAGGCGATGACGGGTTCGGTTGATGGTCTTCTCGCGGAAATTCTCACCGCCGGCGACTTCAGCAAAATTGGTCAACATGCAGGAGTCCCAATTACGCTGGCGCGTGCCATCTTCGGCTGTCACAGTGACCTCATCACTCACATCAAAGCAAAAACAGGTTGGACAAGTCAGCGTACACGAGCCGCAGGAGACGCAGCGATTGGCAACATCCTCCCAGACGTGTGATTGGTAACTGTTTTCGAAAACACGGGGAAGACGATTGTAGTGATAGCGAATACGTTTCTTGAAGCCACGACCTTCCACAATCTCTGTTTCAACAGTCTCAAGATCGCCAAAGCCCTTGATCAGCTCTTCACCATGGGGTGTTAAAACATATAGTTGATAATCATCATCGATCTTGTTCAGGAACAGGTCGAAGCCTTCCATCTCCTCGATGGCAATCCCCACGCTCTCAGAGAAGTGAAATTCATCGGGCTCGAACGAGATTCCCACAAAGCGAGAGCTCTTTCGACGATTCAGATAATTTGATTCTGCATTGCCATTGAGCATGTTGTGATCCAGTCGCAGAATTGACTGCATCTCGTAGCTGTGGATAGCAAAAAATACTCGCGGTACAATGGCAACTTCATTTTTGGTGAAGGTTCCATCCTTTAGTGAGAAGTCCATAAGCTTTTCGACGGGTGGCAAGAACATCTTCTTCAAGGGCAATAGTGTGCGATTATAATCGAGCACAACATCACTGGGATCTTGAACGGGTTTAAAGGTGTATGATACATCCCCTTTATGATGCGGCGCAATGACCTCACCAAATCCCCTCAGATGATCGATCAGGGCCGGGACTTCAGTCCGTTGAAGAGAAAAACACTCCATAGTGGCATCCTTATCAGGTTGATCGGTTAAACATTGTTTGACTTTCATCGTATTGATGAGCATTTGCAAAGCACATGCCACTTCATCGCATTCCTGCTAACAATATTTAACTTTAACAAGTATAATGACCATCCACAGCAAAGCACTTTATAAAAGGCTGAGGGATGGCAATAGCACATCTAATTATTAGTTAAATCACGCAACTGTTGGGAATATTTTACTTTGTAAGCCGCCCAAAGGGGATTGGCTATGGGCAAGTTATGTTGGAGCAGGAGGTTTAATTATAGCTAATAACATCCGTACTTTTAGGGTCGATCTGTTTGAATAGCTCAAGGGTTTCAATTTGATCATCGATATGCCATAGAACTTTGTTCGCCCGATCACGGATTGAGTCAAGGGCTAAGAGATGATAGCGTTCTTCATTCTGCATGGGCAGGATCCGGCACACCATATTGACCATCGATATAAATGAATCATCACCAGCGAGAAGGGGGGAAAAATCAGCATCCTCCAGACTGTTCTCAGCCAGATAGTTCAAGCGCATAAGAATATTTTCGCGTTCTTCGGAAAACGTCTGGGTAATATCTTTTTCAGGCAAAGAATAGAGCTCAGCAACCTGAAATGGGTTGTCTTTGATGCGCTCACCAAAACCCACTCGATACAAGCCCTCAATCACGATATTGAACGTGCCATTTTCAAGCTCTTCCCAAGACTGCACATGCCCGAGACAGCCCACAGGGTATATCTCTGGC
>Ga0222628_1000695_pt1 | contig 12736 bp, 18 predicted proteins | sample AntAcemetageno95_FD_179860 | JGI IMG/M metagenome (GOLD analysis project Ga0222628, IMG submission 179860) | Saline water microbial communities from Ace Lake, Antarctica - #95 | ecosystem: Environmental > Aquatic > Non-marine Saline and Alkaline > Saline | place: Antarctica: Ace Lake | collected...
ATTTCACCCTGACTTTCTGAAGTTTGTTAAACATTTAAAAAGTATCCGAAGAGAATTACCTTTACAGTTTCTAACTAATGGTAGTGCAAGACCTATTTCTTGGTGGGAAGATTTAGCTAGGTCATTCCATAATAAAACAGACAATATTGTTTTTGCGTTGGATGGTGTGGGGGATACCCACTCGATACATCGTCCTGGAACTAACTACTTGATTGTGCTTCGAAATCTTATAGCTTTTATTAAGGGAGGGGGTAGAGCAGACTGGCAGTTTATCTTATTTAAGCATAATCAACACCAAGTTGAGGAAGCTCGCAAGATAGCTTTGGATATAGGGTGTGAGAAATTCAGGGTGATACCTTCTAGAATGTATAACGATACCTTTGAAAGACCTACTGTTGACCTTAACCTAACTCCACCCTCTATACTTTGCTACCAAGACGAAAAAGATAAAGGCGAACACACTGTTCATTGTAGGCATACTAAATTTGATAAAGGTTTATACTTAGGTGCTGACGGGATAGTGAGTCCTTGTTTATTTCTATCTACACTAGATAGAAAACATATTAGGAATAACAATATAAAATTAAGTCCTAAGTTCCTAGTCCAATATTATAAACATATGAAGTATTTAGATATTTACCAAGGTAACAAATTCAGAGATATTTTAGAATCGGATTATTTTAAGTGGGTAGCGAAAAATCATAAAGATATTGCTACTTGTGAGGTTATGTGTGGATATAACTAAGTTTGAGATGGAGCTAACTTCTTTGTGTAGCCTCCACTGTTTTGCTTGTGCTCATAAAGATAACCTAAAAGTAAACCTCTCCTATGAACAGATTGTTAGTTCTTTCCATCCTGAATTTATGAAGAAGATGAATTTCTTTTCTTTTTGTGGAGCGAGAGGAGATTGCAGTTACCATCCTAGATTCCTAGATATTGTTAAATACTTTAAGACCGCTAACCCTAAAATAACTCTGCAAATACAAACTAACGGAAGTATACATCCCCCCTCGTGGTGGGAAGAGTTAGCGTCTCTTCTTAGTGGGAAAGACTGTGTTATATTTGCCCTTGACGGTCTTGAGGATACTCATGCTATTCATAGGCGGGGAAGTGACTTTAATAAGGTTATTAGCAATGCCGAGGCTTTTAATAAAGCTGGGGGTACTTCTTACTGGCAGTTTATAGTATTCCGACATAACCAGCACCAACTTGAGGAAGCAGAGAAGGTGAGTATTGAGAAAGGATTTGCAGACTTTGATCCTATTTACTCTAGGAAATACACACCCTTGTACCAACATCCTACTATTGAGTTTAAAGATAAAGATAAGACCGGGCTGTTTTATTGTAAAACAAAAGAAAATCAAGCTATTCATAAGCCTTTCTGTCGGATGGTTAGATGTCAGACTCTTCATCTTGACTGTTATGGGATGGTGAGTCCTTGTGACTACTTGGCAGTACTGGACAAAAGAATTATACACCCTGTTTCAGGTAAGCATAACATAATGTTTTATAAAAACTTTAAGAAGTTAAACATACACCACAATAGTTTAGAGGATATAATTAACTCAGAATATTTTAAGTGGGTCGTTGATAATATTCATGAAAACAATATTTGTAGCAAGTATTGTGGTTTTTAAATAATTCTTTTTTTTGGTATATTGCATCCACACAGACACTTATCTATTCTGCAAAGAACACCCTTTTCTGAAATAAATTCTAGTTTTTCTTTCCACCCAGTATCTTTGCTATTTGTGAAACTTATATTGTGACTGCGGTAGTCTGAGCAAGCAAAGAATTTTCCTTCTGAGGATATTACTAGTGTCCTCATCCCTGCATCACACTTAAATAATCTGAAGTTATTTAGGTTATTATTCACCAAATAGCTTTCTTGAGTATACTTTTTGGTGATGGAGTCTACCCCATGAAAAACTATTATATCTTCACGACCAACTTGTTGTTCTAGATACCATTCTATATCTTTGCTATCTAGAGTTTGTTCAAATATCTTACTGATGCTTAACTTTAAGTTAGGGTGCTTAGATTCTAATTTTTCAAAGAAATTAAATAAATCCAAACACTCTTCTCGGTAGTTTAAATCCAGCATCACTATTAATTTTATAATGATACCTGTTTTAATCAGAGCTAAAACTTTTTCGGTGAACTCATCTCTATCGACATGGCAAGGGTGGTAGGATATTATTATTTCAATATTAGGAGTCCTAGCAACCTTATCCCAGAAGGATTTACTCTTGCTTAGATTGGTATGTACTTGGAGAGAGCTTACTTTTAATTCATCCAGAATTTGGAAAAAGTCAGGGTGCATTACTGCTTCCCCTCCAAAAAGGGTGAGGTGCATTTTCTTTTTGGTTGCTATGTAGTTTATGGCTTCTATGATGGAGTCTACTTCTTGAAACTTTTCCTCTTTAACTGCAGCACAGTAACGACACCTGTAGGAGCAATTAGTGGTTACTTCCCATAGGCAATTAAATTGCTCAGGGTCTTTGTGTTGGGGTAGCTTTATTTCTCGTATGTACATTAGTTTAGATATTTTAAGTTATTTTCAAGATTTTTAAACTCATCATCTCTGCTTTCGTTAGCATTAAAATATATAGTGTATCTTCCCTTGTATGTAGATAATACTATGGTAGGGATGGTTTCATAAATGTTTTTGAACCAACCTTGCTTAACTCTTTTTTTATAATTATTTTTTCGAACGCTCTTTATTTCTGAACTTCTTATAATCAGCTCATCGTTAACAGTTAACATTTTTCTTCTCCTTAAAATATTCTAACGTGTCTGCAATTTTCCTAAAGAAATCACTTTTATGGACATGTGCAAACTCTCCATACTCTTTCGGTTTTTCGAAAGCATACTGTATAGCTTCTGATAAGTTTTGTATGCTTAACGATTCTTGTGCTTTTATTCCCCAGATACCTGTGCGGTATAGCTTCATAATAGTTCTTAATTCGTGAATAACATTACCTATATGAGCAAACGCTCTTTTATTAGCTATATTTCCATAAAGAGGAGGTTCTTTTCCAGCAATACAGGCGTTCATTAAGTTGGGGATAAGTCTATCTTCAGTTAAAGACATCCCCTCTCCAAACACGCTGGGTAATCTCACCGTTTTAGCTACTAACCCCTGCTCGGTAGCATAGTGGACATAGGATTCCATAGCTTTTTTGGACACATCATAGCATGACCTAAAGGTGGGCAGGTATTCACAGCTCGCTCCCAAGGAAGACGCTACAATCAGTCTAGAATTTGTGTATCCAGCATACTTCACAGCATTCATAGTCCCGTTAAGAATAATATCCATTATTTCTCTAGGGTTTTTTCTGAAATATTCTGCAGATGATGGGCAAGCTAAATGGTATATCTCATTAACATCATAGTAGGGGAAAGGTTTCCTGACATCATGTACTTTAAAGTCATAGCTTTTATGAAAAATTTTGTTATTTGCAAAGTCTCTTCCAAAACCAAGAACATCTTTACCTTCTTTTAGAAGTTGTTTTGTGAGATGAGTGCCTATAAAACCTGTGGCTCCCGTTACTAATGTGTAACTCATAATTCTCCTAAACACCACTCATTAAGATTAGCGTACTTGTCTCTATTAAAAGTATATTCAAAATTGTTATTGAAAAGCTTTAGGTAAAAGTCTCTAAAGTTCTCCCCTTTTAGAATAGTGTGGCTGTTATTATAAGTCAATCTATCTGTTAAGGTGGTGTGGTATTTGACGCATGAAGCTACATCATCTATCCCGTCTTTGAAAGGTCTTTCGTTCTCAGGGATAATTATTTGAGCACCTGAATCTACCGCTTCTAACAGAGCATTGGGAAAAGGATCGCAAAAAGTATTAGACTTGAAATGTATATAATGGGTTATTTTTGAAAAGAAATATTCATTGTTGTAGGTGTGTGTATGAGACATTACTCTTGGAGGTAAATCACAAGAGTCTATCTGCAATCTGTTACCAAAGGTAAACAGGTGTATCCTTATCTTAAGATTGAAAAGGAAGTTAAAGAACCAAGCACAACTATCTGTTGTAATACTTGGTCTATAATAAAATCCCAATACAATAACATCCTGTGAGGGATTGCATTTGAAACCTGATGTAGTAAACTGAGGTATATAACTTTTTATCTTGGGAGATTCTTTATAGTAAGCAAATCCATTACTAGTACTATTAACCCAAGCACCTGGGAAAAAATCTCGCCTAAGATAAACTATGTCACACTTATCTTGTTTTGTGAAGCCATACATCCCCCCGTATCTGTGGGGGGCTTGTGTTGAGAAAACAAGACGGGAATAGTCCTTTCTTATATCCGAGATGTTTTTGATGTTATCGATGTCAATAGCATCAATGTATTCTGGAAAATCTCTTTTGAATCTTTGCGCAGTTGTGAAAGCTCCCCTTTTTGTATTCTCATAATTTTTACTTATAAGACAATACATAACATTCTAGGGATTCTTAATTGCGCTTAGAGTTTGATTTTTTAAAGATTCTATCTCTTTTTCGTCAGTAAGACTCATAAGTTCTTTTTTGAATTCCTCTACTTTCTCGTATCGCCAGTATACTTGTGATATCCTGTCTTTAGCTTCAAGATACTTTTCTAAGCTTTCAATTAGTTTAGGGTCTTCTTTATTTATAATTTCGAGATATTTCTCTTCTCTATTATCCTCAGTAATAATAATACCTTTTTCAATAAAGATATTATTAAGATTAATAAAGTTAAAAAATTCCATCATACTAAGAGTTACTAGGTAGGCATCTACTGTACTTGTTATGGCAGACAGAGCAATATTTCTAGCTATATCTATCCCTTCACTAAGATTCACCGAGAAGTCTCCTAGGGATATCTCCGATTTCTGAAGGTTTTTAGCAATGGTTACAGTGTTACCATTTACTAATTCTTTTTTAATTTCTAAAGCTGCCATATAAGACACTTTCATGTACTGTCTACCTGGGTGTATAAAAGTTAAATCACTTTTCATTACTCCATCTACTTGCCAGTGTGTTCCTATATCAGCAATATACACAACATCATATAACATAATTTCCTCCTAAAAGTATTTAATTTCTTCTTTTAATTCTTCGTCACTGTAATTACACCCACAGTTTCCATAGCAAACACAAGCACTATAATTGTCGCAGTTACTATTACAGATACAATCTATTTTAAGTTGGTTTATCCTAGTTCGTAAAGTAGCTACCTTGCTGTAGGTTATATTTAGTGATGTAGTGTAGGTATCTCCAATAATATTCCAAATCTGGTTTAGGGCTGTTTTTAAATCATTGAAGTGAGACCCATAAACTGTGTAAGTTGTAGTGACATCTGAGCCGAAACTATAATTTCCTAACCCTCTTCTAACTCTTTCTTGATTGATAGCAGTTCTCAATTGATTCATGTGATAAGTTTTTACATCGTATGAAGTGCTGAGGGTGGGGTCGGTAAAGCTATATGCGTTTGAAGGACATGCCGGTGTGTGGGCAACGCAATCTTGATCGCAAAAGCAATGATTACAGTTAGAGTAAGCACAAGCCATATTAATTCTCCAGGTTTATTTTTCTAATTGCTCTATGAATTTTACCAAATGTTTTAAAATAGGGGCAGAGTTCAGGTTGGTTTCCATAATCTGTCCATTTTTCGAAGTAATCTGTTTTATCACTTCTATCATATTTTACCACGTTACATCGCATACACATTGTGGCAACACACTCTTCACATTTCTTAGGAGGCGTTGCATCCGCCATCCCTTTCGTAAAAGTCTCAAATTTATGTCTTATTTTAGATAAAAATACTTCATTATTATCTTTTAGTGACCAAATTTTCTGGTCTTCCTTTGAATTGAGGTACATTGCTCCATGGCAGGAATAAGCTTCCCCATTAATGTCTAAGCAAGATGTGGTCTTTCCTGCGGAACAAGATGACTTCTGAGCATTTTCTAACCACGTCCATAGATGGTGTCCTTTTTTCTTTTTATACTCGATTTCTTTTTTAGCTATTTTAATTACTTGCGCTCGAAATTCATCTATGTAATTTTTTTCATAGTTGTTAGTGTAGTCAATTGTAGGGTGATATCTCGGTTTACTCTCAGGATTTATTCTAGGCTTAAACTGTTCTGATAGAATTGCGAATTCGTCCCATATCTCAGACAAATGTTTAAAATCAGTAGGTATTAGGGTTGATTTAAAATTGATATCAATACCCATGTCATATAGTATCTTAGCATTACCTAGGACTCGTTCTGATGTAGGACCTCCATTTGGAAGAATTCTTCTTTCGTCATGGACTGCTGCTCCATCATAAGAAAATTGCACATTAAACAAGTGTTTTTTATTTTTATCTACCATTTCTTGTAAAAGAGGCTTGAGCTTAGAGATGTTATATCCATTAGTATAAATATGAAATCTTACTCGGGAATTATTTAGGTAACGGTGTACCAGTGATTCTATCATGAAGAAGTTATTGGTAGGCTCTCCTCCCCAAAAATCAATATTTACCCCACTAAAGTGTTCCATTGCCCAAGGGTCACTTAGAAAGGCGTCTATCTTCTCATAAATAAGAGTTATGTCGGAGTTCAAAGTTTTGGGGTCTGCCTTGAACCCCTCTTCAAAGCAATACTTACACCTCATGTTACATACTTGAGTAGTAGTAACCTCAAAATTATAGTAACCTTTATCTTGGTCTTCTATCTTTATGTCTTTTAAATCTTCCTTGAATTGGTTAAGATCATTTTTATTAACTTCCACGTTATCCCTTTATTTCATCTATTATACTGTCAATCTCAGAAGAACTAACATTCACCATTATATTTTCTAAATGGTTCAGTATAGAATCAGAACAATCTAAAAGGTTGTCTCTAGTTTTTACTAAGCCATCAATTCCTTCAACAAGTTTGCTTGCTCCGTACAAGAATTCTGCTGCTTGGAATAGTTTCTGGTTGAGATTCATAGGTTTTTCAGTGAGGAGTTCTGGGTTAGGGGCGACTTTATCTTCCTTAGTATGTTCCATGATGAATACCTCCACGTATTTCTTTATTTTCTAACAGATTAACAATAATATTTTGCCACTGAGGTTCATGTTTTAATTTTTTGTTAAGCTGAATAATGTTTCTATATATATGATGGTATAGTTTACACACTTGTTCAAGTGGTTTATTTCCGTTTTTTATATTTTGATGAAGACATCCCTTCTCACAGACACTATATAGGTCACATTTCAGGCAAGCATCTAGGTACTTGGGTATAGGTGGGTTCCACTTCTCGGACGCAAACCTCTCGCAGGCATACTCCTTACCATCAGTAAAATAGCAGACGTTAGTTGTCCCTGCCCCACAGTTTGCTAAAGTATAACCATCGATTAAACCATTCTTTAGTTTATACAGATAATTCCAGATAAGGTCGGGCATATAGTTTTTGTGCTTCTCTTTCAAGATATGAGCATACCTATCACAAAGACCCTTCATTTCAACCCCAAATTTATCTACTTGTTCATCTGTCCATCCCGCATCCTTCACAATCTTAAAGTTAGGGATTAACCCAATCTCATCCAAAAAGAAGTTATAGTTTTCAACTATATTAAGATGGGTCGGAGTTATCATACAGGTAGCATAGTCAGTTAGTTGCTTTACTAAAGGGATTACTTTTTTAAAAGATTCTAAAGGACACCCTCCTCCTTTTTGAGGTCGGTTGTCTGGTTCCCATAGACCATCAAAAGAAACAAAAACATCTATCTTGTTTGTTTTAAAAAAGTTAACTTTTTCTTGAGTAAGAAGTCTGCCGTTAGTATACATAGCCTTTCTAATACACATCGGGTCTTTTTTAAGGAAGTGAGTAATATACTCAACCAGCTTCCAATTCATCATAGCTTCACCGCCAAAGTAGTCAAAACCAAACTGTCCTTTGCCTATTTTTTCTTTTATATTATTGTAATGTTTGTGAAAATTTTCCTTAGATAGAGAGGGACCTTTCTGATTTACATAACAATATGTACAATCGAGATTACATTGTTCGATAAGAACAACTTGAGCATTGTGCATATAAGAATCCTTTCTAATTTAAAAGTATTTCTTATCTAGACTAATTGATAATCTAAACATAGTCAACATTTAGATGTTCTAGCTGGATATTCACAAAGGTATCCATAACTTTTAAAATATTTTCTTTCTCTAAGGATGTTTTGTTTGAGATTTCTTGAGCTATAGTGTCATGTGACTTTTCTATGACAATCATACCATATTTAGTTTTTTTCTTGACGGTCAGCCCGTCCTCAGATACTTCCAGTATCTCAACCTTAGTCTTTTTAATAGTTTCTGTTGGGGAATCTTTTAGTACTTTAGCTTTACCCATAATGAATATCCTTCTTTGATTAGTGGTAACTTTATTTTAGCTGTTACCAACCTTATGTGTCAAGAAAAAAAGGACACCTTATGTATTAAACCCGGTTTTTCTTGTAGTATACTGGTCCTGTTAAAAAATAGGGCTATTTCTAGCCCTATTTACTACTTATATATCGTGGAAGTTCTAATTATTTGGTTGTTTTTCAATCGAATTCCTCTCTTATCAGGAACGTACCCAAATTCTTCTACAAGGTATGCGACCATTGCCCCTATGCAGGTGATAAAAAATACATCTTGTCTACCTTTCCAACCAAAAGTATTTCTCAGTAAGTCTTCTAAATCAACTATAACCATTTGCAAAGGAGGTTTTTTCACATTAACTATCCCAGCGAGAAGTATGTCTATTCTCTTTTGTAAGAAATCAAATACATCAATAGATGTTGGGTCGGTCTCGAATTTTGCGTAATTTTTACGAGAAGTTGTCTTAAAAAATTCTTGATAAGTTCGAGTAGAAACATTAATGGACATGACTTTTCTCCTGCAGTGTTAAGTATTCTTAAGACCAGTATACTCTCCTGTGCATATCGTGTCAATCTATTTTTTCTTTTGCTTGAACATGCGGTGCTCCGGTGAGCCACACCCATCACATGGTTGGGTAATGGTACTCCCTTTACGAATAGGGTTCTCATTATAGTGACAATCCTCACACTCTCCTATAATATCCCAAGGTATATTGTGCTTGTCCGCCCTTATCATAATCTCTCCCTCAACTCGTTTACTTCCCTCGCCTTTTAGGTTCAACCAACTTCTCGGGATTATCTTTTTCATATAGTCTGCAGTGTTAGTCTCCGAACTACTATACCCGCTTAAACTACAGGTCTGCCCTTGTACATGCTGGAAGAGTCCACTGAGATTTGAAGCAAACTTATTGGCTTGGTCAAAGTTTCGTGAACTGTGGCACAGTGCTAGGGTAATCATCTCTTCAGCTTTATCGTCTTCCCAAGTGTAGGTTCTCCTGTCATTCTCTCGCAACAAGCGGTCTATCTCTCTCAAGTGATGAGACAATTCTTCAACTACCTTGTCCTTAATTTTAGTCTTGTCGACTCTCCTGTTTTTCTTCTTAGCCATGACACTACCTCCGGTTCCTTATTTCATTTTGGATTATCTTTAACCAATCTGCGTTGTCGTTTCGGTCAATGTTTTGGGTAAGGTGTCCTTCAATAGCTTTCAGTCTTTTAAGACCAAACTCTTTGAGTTTATTTTTCTTACCGTCCCGAGCAGTCCAAACCACGTCACCTGTATAGGTGTGGTTTATCATCTCACGGAGTTCTCTTCCTACGCCTCGTAGTTCTTCCGCTACGTCAGCATCATAAGCACCGTCACCCATACATCCTCCTAGGCTATTCGTAATCTGCATCACCCGTATTAGGTAGGTCAAAAGATATCTTATCTATCTCTTCCTCACCAAGCTTAAGTTTTATTTTAATACTGGCGTCCATACCATAGGCGGCAGACTCTTTATCTATTTCTAGTTTCAGGTTCTTCTTAAGGAACTCTACTAATTCTTTTTTATTCACGCCACCTCCTTGGTTAATGGGGTAATAAGGGGCAGTGTTACCCCCTTTCTCTGAGGCATTACCCCCTTAAATTCTTATAATGCACCGTAGTATCTTCAACCCAGATAAGCTTTATCTCCAGATTTCCTTTCCCATGTCGTTGCCATCTAAAGAAGCCTCTTCTTGGGGCACTGTTAACAGAGTAGGTTCTCTCTTTCATGTAGTCAAAACCTACCAGTGTAGAACTTAGCATAGCTTTATGCTTGTTCTTCCTAGACCATTTATCGAGGTTCTTAATATTAATTCCAACACTCTTAGATACTTTCTTGTGCCTTAGGTCAGGGTCTCCCGAGTTAAGGTACAGTAGGGTGTTTATCACGTACTTGATTGCATCAAATCCTTCTTTGGAAACTTCGGTGTCAGACGCCCCCTCACATTTCATTATGACCTCTTCAAGTGTTTGGTCTTCATCTCTAAACACTAGGTCGATGTATTCAAAGAAACCTTGGTAACAATCCTCGCTATCATAAGCAGGGAACACTAAAGAAACCTTTTTGATATTTCCTTTCGCAACTTCTTCGGGGTCTGAACCATCACACACTACAAAAGTGACGTAGCAATTTCGGTAGTGGCTAGTCTTGTTTGTGTTCGTGAAGAACAGGGGAGCTATCGTTATGGGGAACTCTATACTGCAAGAGAGTGATTCCTTGGGGAGATATTTACAGGTAAGGTTATTAAGTTTTACTTTCTGTAACTCTCTTCCAAATTCCTCTGCTATTCTGTATATCTTTTTACCGTCATCAAAGAAACTCTTGTGTCTAAAAACTTCGTGGTTAATTTCATCCAGAACATCTTGGTACTTGGGATGGTCAAGAGGCATAACATCTGCGAGGACACTCTTAAGTATCTCTCTCATTTCTTCTAGTTCTATGTCGGGATTCCCCTTATGTTCATAGTATTCTAAATACTGCTCGAAGTGAGACTTGGCAGGATTATATTTAGTTCTAATCATATGGTCTCCCTTAGTCTGCTTTGTAAACCAACTGTTCTAAACCTATGTCGGACTCGTCTTGATCGTTTCTCTCACCCAAGTAAATAGGTTGGTAGAGTGATCCTCCTTTGTAAGCATAGAGATATTTAATCTCCACATAAGAACCAACATCAGGTACTTCACGGTTAGGATAGATTGTAGCTTTACCTACTCTCGTAACCTTAGTGCCCTCAAGCATCTCTAACCCTACACTTCTAACGCCTTTAGTGTGGTCAGCTACTCGGCAAGTAGCAGTCTTATAAAATTTAAACTTAAAAGTATCTCCCGTACCTCGACCTGACTTATGCTTGGCAGTCTTTCTTTTAAATACAATCCCCTCTCTATTTTCTTTCTTTAGTTTTTTATAGAGAGCAAGTTTTTCTTTCTTAGCTCTAGCCGTGTAGGTAATCGTAACCGAACTACCAAAAGTCTGAGCTTCAAGAATATTAAGTCTTTCTTCATAAGTATTACTTTTTAAATTTTTGCCATTTAATCGGAGAATATCAAAAACAAAAAGATGGTTGTTAACATCTTCGGAGTCGACAAAACATTTATCGATAAGACTATCGTGAATATCTTTAATCAAAGGAACAACCTGTCCCTTCTTGTTGATACCTATATTGTCTGTACCCTTCTTAGCCATCCTTCTTTCCCCGTCATGTTTTTCTTGAGCAAAGAAATTATCATCCTCAATATACTTCATAACCTCACTTTCTTGAATCTCATCTAGTAGGTTTGGGTATTCACCTGTGTCCCTGTCTTTAGTTTCTTTAGCAACAGACTGGTATTGGGGTGACGTGTCTGCACCCTCTTGATAACCCTTCCTTAGTTTAGACTTAACTAGCTTGTCATAAATCACAACAGCTTCTTCTAGAGTAACAGGACTCTTTGTTTTTTCTCCTGCTTTAAGAGCAGCTCCTCTTCTCCCATACTGAAATGTAACTGTGTAGTCTTCGCCTTCTTTAATTAACTGGGCGTGGTACTCTTTGTCAGAGCTTCCTTGTTGGAAGTACAGTGATGTTTGTTCCTTAATCATAGAATACTCCTGTTATATATTTTTAATAATCTTTATATAATTAGTTATGGTGACAAGACGAAGGGCACAAATCGTGCCCTTCTCTCGTATGTCCTAGATAGATTGTGTTATCTCGCAATAACACGAGACCCTTTTGAGGGTTCTGATTTCGAGGGGCGGACATCTATTCTTTTCATCTCCATCGAATCATTAACTTTATACTTCGCAACGATAAAGTCTTCATTCATTTCTAAGCTTATAGCTTTACATCCTTTAAAATTAAATTCTTTGATACCTTTGCTACCACATGAGAAGTTTCCTTCTTCTATGCAGATAGTAGAAAACACACCGGCATCCTTACCTAGATGGTGAGCAGACATATGATTCTTAACTCTGCCTGACGCAAGTTGTTCCACGGTGGTGAGCCATCCTTTCCTGATAGCCTTGATAGTGTAAATGCTATTGGTAATCTTTTGACACTTGTTAGCTCCTATATCCCTGTACTCTACTTCTTCCTTATCTTTCTGAGGATACATCTGATTCAGATACTTCAACAGAACTAGGTCATCTTTAGTTATGTTGCTTGAGATAGGAAAGTGTAGGGCATTCACAAACTTAGCGTCTTCTTGCACGAAGAAAGTGTAAATAATCATGCCGTCTGAGACGTTGTCCAAGTCCTTAGCTTGTATAGGGCTAACTAAAAAAATAGAACATAATAAACTTAACAGTACATTTTTCAACGATACCTCCTTTGCTGAAAATTGGTTAAGATAAAGGTTTACATACAAACAT
>Ga0222628_1000697_pt1 | contig 12718 bp, 9 predicted proteins | sample AntAcemetageno95_FD_179860 | JGI IMG/M metagenome (GOLD analysis project Ga0222628, IMG submission 179860) | Saline water microbial communities from Ace Lake, Antarctica - #95 | ecosystem: Environmental > Aquatic > Non-marine Saline and Alkaline > Saline | place: Antarctica: Ace Lake | collected...
GGCTATGAGGGTATTGCGAGCCCGACTTTATCAAAAGCAGCAGGAAGCACTACGCGCAAAGATGGAGAAAGAGCATACCGCTAAACAGAAGATAGAGTGGGGTAGCCAGATACGGTCTTACGTATTCCACCCATATAATATGGTCAAGGATCACAGGACTAAAGAGGAGACCTCGAATACCCAGGCTGTCATGGATGGGGATATTGAAAGGTTTATACAGGCGTTTCTAAAATGGAAGTAATAGAAGGATCGAAACAGTTTCCAAATTGTTCGGGACACTGTTATTAAATTAAGAAGGACAGTGGGTGTCCACTGTCCTGATTGAAATAAAAACACTGTCCCGATTGCAATGAAGACACTGTCCCGATTGGATCGGAAACTGTTTCGGTTTAATTTGCTTTAACGGTCTAAAGGTAGAAAATGATAAACTGGATAAAAAAGATAATCTTTGGTTCACAAAATGAGAAAGAGCTAACTAAGCTCGAGCCTATCCTGCAAAAGGTAAATAGTCAAGAAGAGCTCATATCTTCACTCGCTGATGAAGCTTTACGCGCGAAGACAGATGAATTTCGCAAGAAGATCAGAGAGAACGAGAAGGCTCTTTCAAAAGATATAGAGGGCATTAAGCAGCAGATTGACGAGTCTACGACGCAGACCACCAAGGACAAGGCAAGGCAGCGGTTAAAGAAACTGTATAACGGTTTATTTGATGAGATACTCCCTGAGGCCTTTGCGGTAGTGCGAGAGGCAGCGAAGCGTAAAGTAAATATGCGCCATTTCGATAGCCAGATTATAGGCGGCATCGTGCTTCATGAAGGAAGGATCGCTGAGATGACAACGGGTGAGGGAAAGACTCTTGTGGCTACCCTGCCGGTATATCTTAATGCCCTTCTAGGTAAAGGGGTGCATGTTATTACTGTAAATGATTATCTTTCACGTCGCGATTGTGAATGGATGGGGCCTATCTATGAATTCTTAGGCCTTACAGTCGGCGTTATACAGCATGATATGCGACCTGAAGAGAGACAAATAGCCTATGGCGCTGATATAACCTATGGTACTAATAATGAATTCGGGTTTGATTACCTGCGTGATAATATGGTTGTGTCTAAAGAAGATATGGTGCAGCGAGACCCATTTTTCGCGATAGTCGATGAGGTCGATAGCATACTTATTGATGAGGCCAGAACACCTCTTATTATATCAGGCCCCGCGGAGGCATCAACAGATAAATATTACCAGATAGATAAGATAATACCAAGGCTTAAAAAGGGTGAGCGTGATGAGCAGACCAAGGAAGAGACAGGAGATTTTATAATAGATGAGAAGGGTCGCACATCGTATCTGACAGAAGCAGGCGAATCAAAGGCATCGGAGCTTTTGGGGATAAAGGATATGCACACGCTCTCTTCTATGGAATATAAGCACCATGTTAATCAGGCATTGCGCGCGCATAATAATTTTAAGGCTGATGTTGATTACATTGTTAAGGATGGGCAGGTTATTATAGTTGATGAGTTTACGGGAAGGCTTATGCCCGGAAGACGCTGGAGTGACGGGCTTCACCAGGCGATAGAATCGAAGGAGGGCGTTAAGATAGAGAGGGAGAATCAGACTCTTGCTACTATCACGTTCCAGAACTATTTTCGTATGTATGAGAAGCTGGCAGGCATGACAGGAACCGCTGTAACTGAGTCAGAGGAGTTTTTAAAGATCTACAGTCTTGATGTCGTCTTAGTGCCTACTAATAAGCCGCTGGCGAGAACCAATTATCCCGATGTTGTTTACAGGACAGCAAAAGAAAAATTTAACGCCATAGTAGATGAGATAACATGCTTGCATAAAGAAGGTAGGCCTGTACTTGTCGGTACCGTATCTATAGATAAGTCAGAGCACATAGGAGAATTACTTAGGCTCAAAGGCGTGCCGCATAACGTACTTAACGCTAAATATCATGAATTTGAAGCGCACATTATAGCGCAGACAGGTAGCAGGGGCGCTGTTACAATAGCAACGAACATGGCGGGCCGTGGAACAGATATCCTGCTTGGTGGAAATCCTGAATCTAAAACAGACGATATGGTAAAGCAGGTAGAAGCAGGTGGCAAGGCAGTCTCAGAGCAGGAGCGGGATGAGATGTTAACAAGGTTTAAGCAGGAGGCTGAGCAAGAGCATAACTCGGTTGTTGATTTAGGAGGCCTTCATATAATAGGTTCGGAACGTCATGAGGCAAGGCGCATTGACAATCAGTTGAGAGGTCGTGCGGGCAGGCAAGGTGACCCTGGCTCAAGCAGATTCTATATATCTTTAGAGGATGATCTTATGAGGATATTCGCCTCTGACAGAGTTGCGCGTTTAATAGATTTTTTCCAGCTTGAAGAAGGACAGCCTATAGCTGAGCATAAACTGGTAGCCAGGTCTATTGAAACAGCCCAGAGGAGAGTAGAGTCTCATAACTTCGATATAAGAAAGCATGTTCTTGAATACGATAATGTTATGAATAAGCAGAGGGAAGTTATTTACGCGGAAAGAAAGACGATCCTGGAAAGCGAGAACCTAAAAGAGCATATATTCAATATGACAGATGACGCGAGTGATGCCGCGCTTGATATTTACGCGCCTGAGAAACTGCACCCAGAGGAGTGGGATTATAATGATCTCCTAAACAGGTTCAGAGGAAAATTTCTTATAAACCTAAGTAAGGATGAGACCCAGTCTTTAAGCCGCGAGGAGCTGAGAAGCTACATCAGCGAAAAAATAAAATCCGCCTATAACGAGAAAGAGGCATCTATCACCTCGGAAAAGATGCAGCGGATAGCAAAGTTTGTTCTCTTGCAAACCATTGACGGTAAATGGAAGGAGCATCTTTTAGGTATTGATCATTTACGCGAAGGCATTCATTTAAGAGGCTATGGACAGAGAGATCCCCTTGTTGAGTATCAGAGAGAGGCCTATGAGATGTTTATGGCTATGATAGATTCTATAAGAGAGGATTCTCTTGAGTATATATTTAGGATACAGGCTGTAGAAAAAGAAGATACCGTAGGGGTTTTTAAAGGTGTATCGCAGGAGCTCATACATCCTGAGGCAGGTTCAATGCGTGATATGCGCAAAAAGGCCCCTGCTGCCGGAGGGATGCCTATTGATATTAATCAGAGCCTTAAACCTCCTCAAGCGCCTGATATAGGCCCACCTAAGACCTATACAAGAGATACTGCCAAGATAGGCAGAAACGACCCTTGTACCTGTGGAAGCGGTAAGAAGTATAAAAAGTGCTGCGGAAAATAATGTCTGTATCGCGCGTTCCAAATATTCTATATCGTTACCTGCCTGCTATCATTTCAGCGATAATCTTATCACTTGGTTTTTCCTCATTCAATCTTTCTTATTTTGCGTGGATCGGGTTTGCCCCGCTCTTTTTTGCGTTACACGAAAAGGATGCTAAGAGCGCTTTTCTGTTATCATACGTCTGTGGTTTTTTATTCTTTTTATTTTCAATGTACTGGCTTGTCAATGTAACCGTAGCCGGATGGATAATATTATCCCTATACCAGGGGCTCTATTTCGGAGCCTTTGGGTTATTCTTTAATAGGCGTTTTATGCTTCATGCCCCACGCTTTGCAGGTTATTTGATACTGCCTAGCGCGTGGTGCATTCTTGAATACCTTCGCTCGCATATAGGTGGGGGCATAGGTTGGAATCTTATGGCTTACTCACAATATGAGAACCTGCCTATAATACAAATATCTGAGATAACAGGTGCGTATGGAATATCTTTTTTGATAATATTGGTAAATTTTGCTGTGTTTACTGTTGTGAAGATGGGGATAAGATGCCAGAAACAAAATAGCAGTTTTTTTGCGAAATCGAACCTATCTTTTAAAGAAGAGATCAAGGCGCACCCTTTTGTCCAGGTCCTTGCAGTCTTTTTAATCGTGATGTCCGTTCTTATATATGGTCAGGCAAGGATAGGTGAGCTTGCTGAGAATTCTATGTCTGCCAAAACCATTAAGGTTTCAGTTATCCAGGCTAACATTAAGCAACTGCATAAATGGGACTCGGCATACAGAAATTATATCCTGGCTCAATACAAAAAGCTTACTATTGATGTGGCAGCTGCAAAGCCCGATGTAATCATATGGCCAGAGACAGCTATTCCGGGTTATCCTGATAGAGATGACCGCCTTATGGAGTATGTAGAAGGCCTTGCGAAAAAGGTTGGAATACCGATTCTTGCGGGTGCACCACTTATTGCAGCGGAGAGCAGCAGGTATGAAGGTGACTATAATAGCGCTCTTTTATTTTCAAGACAAGGCACAATTATAAGGCAGTATAATAAATTGCATCTTGTACTATTCGGAGAGTTTATCCCCTTAAGCAGATACTTTTCATGGCTCTACGATATATTGCCTTTAACAGGAAAATTTATACCAGGCAGCGAATATACAGTATTTCAATTGCCATTAATGAGGGCGTCTCCTTTCTCTGTACTGATATGTTTTGAGGATATTTTTCCGGACTTAGTCAGGCAGTTTGTAAGGAACGGCGCTTTTTTTATGGTGAATATGACAAATGATGCCTGGTTTGGCAAGACATGCGCAGCTTATCAGCATGTCTCAAACTCTGTTTTTAGGGCAGTAGAAAATAGAAGGCCTTTCGTGCGCAGCGCGAATACAGGCCTATCTTGTTTTATCGATCGGTCAGGCATGATCTACTCTAGGGTAGAGGTTAGAGGGGAAGATATTTTTGTACCGGGGCACAAGACATCTCTTGTCGTGGTCTATTCCGATTCGTTTTTTACATTTTATACCAGATTCGGTGATATTTTTACAATGTTCTGTTTTATCGTTGTAGCTATTTTTCTGATTGACTATATACGCTTGCGCAAGTATAATAATTAATTACGTCGGGGCGTGGCTCAGCTTGGCTAGAGCACCTGGTTTGGGACCAGGGGGTCGCCAGTTCAAATCTGGCCGCCCCGACCAGTTTTTTTCGGTGTTGAGTTTATGGTATTTGGTAATAACCGATTGCCTAGAACCGAACACCGAAATTAGTGTGCCCGTAGCTCAGCTGGATAGAGCATCTGCCTTCTAAGCAGAGGGCCGTAGGTCCGAATCCTACCGGGCACGCCATTTTTTCGGTCATCGGTTTTTGGTATACGGTTTTAGGTTTATGGCTTTTACTGTAAAGTGACAACTGATAACTTAACACTTATAACCGAAATAGATGTGCCACGATTAATATATGGCGGGCGTAGCTCAGTTGGCAGAGCACCTGAATGTGGCTCAGGCGGTCGCGGGTTCAAATCCCGTCGCTCGCCCCATTATTTAAATAGAAGCAGCAGCTATCTTTTTGATAGCTGCTGCTTTTTGCTTTCTGTCTAAAAAAAAATAAAAAATTATGATTTAAGTTGTTATGGATATCTAAATTTGTTATATTAATATAGTATGCTTTTATAAAAATAAATGGGAGGTATTATTATGGCAGATATAGGCAGGCCAAGTGAGCAGAATTTTTTTGTGTATTTTGTAGCTCTTATAGCGGCTTTGGCAGGGCTCTTGTTTGGTTATGATACAGGGGTAATATCCGGTGCTATACTTTTTATAAAAGATGAATTCCATTTAACATCAATAATGGAAGAGATAGTAGTAAGTGCTGTGCTCTTAGGCGCAATCGTAGGTGCTGCGGCAAGCGGTGGTGTATCAGATAAGATCGGTAGGCGCCAGACCATAATATGGACCGCAATATTCTTTGCCATTGGGGCACTCGGCTCTGCCTTTGCGCAGAATGTAATATGGCTTATATCTTGCCGTGTTATAATAGGCGTCGCGATAGGTGTCGCGTCGTTTGTAGCGCCACTCTATATTTCAGAGGTCGCGCCAACAGAGGTAAGGGGCGCGCTTGTATCTCTGAATCAGCTCATGATTACTTGCGGTATAGTCTTATCCTATGTAGTCGATTACGCGTTTTCAGCTTCAGACAATTGGCGATGGATGTTTGCTTTTGGCGCAGTACCAGCTATAGTATTGCTTGTAGGTATGCTGTTTTTACCGGAAAGTCCACGTTGGCTGCTCAGCCAGTCTCTTGTTAAAAGGGCTCGCGCTATACTTGAGCGCATTCGCAATAAGGAAAATGTTGATAAAGAACTCGAAGTTATTAACAAGACACTTAAGCAGAAGGCAGGTGGTTGGGGGGAGCTTTTAGAGCCATGGATAAGGCCCGCTCTTATCGTAGGCATAGGCCTTGCCTTTATTCAGCAGGCAACAGGCATAAATACTGTTATATATTACGCCCCTACGATATTTGAGTTTGCTGGATTTGAATCCGCAAAGGTATCTATACTCGCAACAGCTGGTGTAGGTATAGTTAATGTACTTATGACAATAGTCGCCATATGGCTTCTGGATAGATTAGGCAGAAGGCCATTACTTTTTACGGGGCTTATAGGTATGATACTAAGCCTTACCGTACTAGGCTTTGCTTTTAGAGTGCCAAGCCTTTCAGGATCACTTAAGTGGATAACGGTCGCGGGCCTAGCCTGTTACATAGCATCCTTTGCCATAAGTTTGGGTCCGATATTCTGGCTTATTATTGCCGAGATATACCCTTTAAGGATACGAGGAAGGGCTATGAGTATAGCTACGGTAGCAAATTGGACATTTAATATGATAGTTGCGCTTACATTTCTTACAATGGCGGATAAGCTTGGGCGTTCAAGTGCTTTTTGGCTTTACGCGTTGGTCGCTATTGCTGGTTTAGTATTCTCTTATTTCTATGTTCCTGAGACAAAGGGCCGCACATTAGAGGAGATAGAGGAGAGCCTCAGAAGCGGTAAATGTTTCAAGAAGGCATAAAAAAATAAGAACGGACAGGCCCTTTTACAGGTAGCCCGTCTTATTCTTTTAAGTTCTTTTCTATTAACCATTGACCTACCATAAAAGGGATGCTATACTTATAGTAGAAATAATAGAATAACTATAATAGATATAAGCGGAGGCTTTATATAATGGCTCACAAGATTCTTACAACACATCAGACAGCAAAGCTATGTAATGTTCACCATACAACAGTTATAAACTGGATAAACGAGAACAAGCTTAAGGCTTACTCCACCCCCGGAGGTCACAGGCGCATATCTGAGGATGACCTTATAAGGTTTATGAAAAAGTATCAGATACCTATACCTGAGAAGCTCTTGACAGGAAAGAAGACGATACTTATTGTAGATGATGATATAGAGTTTCTTGAAGAGCTTAAAGTCGCGTTGGGCAATAATGGCTTTAACCTTGATTTCGCGTCAAATGGTTTCGAGGCAGGGAGAAAGATATATACTAAAAAGCCATCTTTAATACTCTTGGATTTTAAGATGCCCGGGCTCGATGGTTTTGAAGTGTGCAAGATTCTCCATATGTACGAGGACACTAGCAATATACCGATCTTCGCGGTTACTATCCTTAGCTCAAAAGAGGAGATAAAAAAAATTAAAGCATGCGGGGTAAAAGAGTATATACCGAAACCAGTAGATATCGAGAAGCTGATTAAAACTGTAAAAAGTATATTAAGATAGCTTGGAGGGATCTATGGAGACTAAGAAGAAGGTAATGGTTGTAGATGATGACAAGGAATTTCTGGATGAGATGGTGGAGACACTAAGACTGACAGGTTATGATCCAATAGCTGCTTCAGAGAGCATCAATGCGGCTGAAGAGATAATTCAGGCAAACCCTGATGTCATATTACTCGATCTTAAGATGGACAAGAAGAGCGGCTTCAAGGTTGCGAATGAGCTGATGTCAAAGCCTGAGACTAGAGATATACCGATAATCGCTATTACAGGTGTTTTTACTCATCATGAACACTCATTGCTTCTTAAGATGTGCAATATAAAAGATCGCCTTATAAAGCCGATTAATCCGCTTGATGTAATCCACCTTATAGAGAAATCTGTTTAAAGAGATGAGTATGGGCAAAGATACTACCTACATATATAAGACGCTTTTGGATAATATACCGCATAAGATATTTTACAAGGATTTAAATTCTGTCTATTTACTATGCAATAAGAGTTATGCCAAGGACCTTAAGATCAAGCCATCACAGATAAAGGGGAAGACAGATTATGACTTTTTTCCGGAAAAATTAGCAGAGAAGTATAGGTCAGATGATAATGCTATAATGCGCAAGGGAAAAACAAGAGAGATCGAGGAGAAGTATATAAAAGACGGCATAGAGAGAATTACACATACATTAAAAGCCCCTTTGCGGGATAACGAGGATAAGATAGTAGGTATCTTCGGTATATTTTGGGATATAACAGAATATAGGGAGGCGGAAAAGATCCTCCAGAGAAGTGAAGAGCGCTTTATGCAGGTTGCTGAAACTGCCGGCGGATGGATCTGGGAAGTCGATACAACAGGACTCTATACATATGCAAGCCCCACCGTTAAGAATATTCTTGGGTATAAGCCGAATGAACTTGTAGGGAAGAAGTATTTTTATAGCCTTTTTATTCCAGAGATAAGGGGGAAGTTAAAGAAGAAGGCATTCCAGTTTTTTTGTATGAAGAAACCCTTTAAAGGGTTTGTTAACAAAAATATGCACAGAGACGGACATATAGTATACTTGGAGACAAGCGGATTGCCCATTTTAAGCAAGACAGGTAAATTACTTGGATATAGAGGCACTGATACTGATGTCACAGCGCGGAAAAAAGCAGACGAGATATTGCGGGGCCTAAAAGACAACCTTGAGATTGAAGTAGAGAAGAAGACAGGGGATCTTATCTTAGCTCATCGAGACCTTGAGAGTTCTAAACGTTTAGCTGATATAGGGGCGCTTGCCGCTACAGTTGCGCATGAGCTTCGGAACCCGCTCGGCGTTATAAAGACAGCTGTTTATAATATAAAGCATAAATCAAAAGATAAATCTATTGTAAGTCATCTGAATAACATAGATAAGAAGATACACGAAAGCGATATTATTATAAAAAATCTTTTAAGCTATTCAAAGGTAATGGTGCCCCAGTATCAAACCGTTCTAATATGTGATCTAATCGCGGAATGTGTACGTAACTTTAGGGCTAAATATAGCGTATATGATGTAGAGGTAAGTATGAACTGTGAATGCAACAAAGGAGATGAGATAGAAGCGGACCCGGTGCATATAACCAGCCTGTTTTCTAATATCCTGGATAATTCTTATCAATCGTTTTATGACAAAAGAGGCGCTATAGAGATAAAGAGTCATTACAGCAAGAAAGATAATAGCTTTCAGATATATTTTAAGGATAACGGCCCAGGCATCTCAAAAGTTGACTTTAATAAACTATTTGAGCCATTTTTTACAACAAAAGCAAAGGGCATAGGCCTGGGCCTTACAGTATGCAAGCAGATAATAAGCCTCCATAACGGTAGTATCAATATAACAAGTAAAAAGTCACAAGGCACTACCGTATCCATAACCCTGCCTATAAGCAGAAAATAAGATCTTGTTTTGGCTTATGCATTTGACATAAAGTATATGTTTATATATACTGTCATATGTAAAGATATATAGGAGATTTTTATGATTAGCAAAAGAATACTTGTGGTAGATGATGAAGAAGATATTGTTGCATTGGTCAGGATAAGATTGGAGGCAGAGGGCTACGAAGTTCTTGTTGCTTCTGATGGGCAACAGGCCCTGGACACAGCGAAGAAAGAGATGCCCAATCTTATTATCCTTGATCTCATGCTACCAAAGATAGACGGATACAAGGTTTGCAGGATGCTAAAATTTGACGAGCGTTACAAGAAGATTCCTATTATACTTTTTACAGCAAGGAGTCAAAGTTCTGACAAGGATTTAGGAATGGAGGTTGGTGCGGACGCGTACTTAACCAAGCCCTTTGATTCCAAGGTATTGCTTGATAGCATAAAAAGATTATTATCATAATTTAATGTCAAATTCCAAATTTATTTTACTGCATATATTACAAATATAAATTATAGAGAGTAATAACATGTCTTCATTGGTAGTTATATCGTATGTTGCGACAGGTATCGTCAGTATAATATTTGCCGGTATATTGGCTCACCTGGCTAAGCAAAAGGCTGATGTAAAGTCTTGAAAAAGGAATTCTATCTTCAAAACACCCCAGAAGCGGTCATGAGAAGCCTCTCTGAAGGTCTGGTAGTTGTCGATACTAAGGGTAAAGTTATCATGATGAATCCTGCCGCTGAAAAGCTTTTGGATAGCACGCAAAAGGAAAAGTACCTATTAAATAATGAAAAATAAAAACCCAAAATATATAAGCTTAAAAAATAAAATAGTTATAGTTTCATCTGTTTTTACGGTTGCGATTATAATTATTTTTGGTACTGCTAATTTTATTGAGATCCGTAAAATATTACGTGATTCAATATATACTCAGAATATAATGATTGCTGACTTACTTTCGGATTCTATGTCAAGGATAGTAGATGAGGAGATAGAGGATATACTTGTTTATATTTCTGATGATAGCCGAAATGAGAGTATCGAAGATTCAAATTTAAGATATGAGCATATGCCCTCGGATGAGCTCAATGCGTATATGACCAGCATGGATGAGAAATGGTATTCTAGTCCAGAAGATAGCGCGCTTATAAAGGAGTATACAAAAAATACTATCGCGAAAGAACTAGTAGATATTTCTATCAATAATCCCGATATTGTGGAGATATTTATTACAGATAGATATGGAGGCACTGTAGCGGCTTCGCATAAAATATCAGATTTTTACCAGGCAGATGAAAAATGGTGGCAAAAAACCAGTGCCTTTGAGGTAGGGGGCGTGTTTTTAGGAGATATTATTTATGACGAATCAGCTGGTATGAGAGGCCTTATATTGGCGACGCCTATTTACAATGAATCCGAAAAATTTATAGGTGTATGTAAGCTTGTGCTTGATGCCGATAGGGTTTTGGCGCCTATTAAGGATTTCGCTAATGGCAGGAAAAGGCTGGTTATGGTGGTGGATAACTCAGGGATAGTGGTTTATAATCAGAACCCCGCGCTAAATGGCAAATTATTATTAGGTGATATTGTTCGGCAGGATATATCCGATAGTATTTCTGGATATTTTATTTCTAAAAAACCGAATTTGCAAAATACAGATAGTTTTGTCGCGTATTCAAATGTAGATAACCCTTTTCTTATTGAGAATGAGATCATTTGGAAGATATTCGCGTCTTATGATGTTGCAGAGGCGTTCCGACCTTTAAGAGAATTGTTTTTAATCGAGCTTTTATTAATCACGATTATGGTATTGATATTTTTGCCGGTTATCTTTTTTTTAGTTTCCAGGTTTATAGAACCTTTACAGATTATCTTTGCAGGAATAGATGAGATATCAAACGGTAGCTTAGATTATAGAATAAAGAAGTTAGCTAATGATGAGTTTGGTATGCTTGCGGAGATGATCAATAACATGTCTATCAATATTAAAAAAAGAACGACTTCAATAAGTCATTTGAATAAAGAGATAGCGGCGCATAAGTGTACAGAATTGGACCTGAAGGAGAGCCAATTAAGGTATAAATCGATTTATAGTGTATCAAAAGACGCTATTATGATATTAAGCAGTAGCGGCAAGTTTATCAGTGGAAACGAGGCTACTACAAAGTTATTCAATTGCAGTGATGAAAAAGAGTTCCTCTCTTATGGGCCTAGTGATCTCTCGCCTGAATATCAGCCTGATGGAAGCCCCTCTTCAGTAAAGGCGAACGAGATGATGGCAAAGGCCATGGAGCGCGGTTCGCACTTTTTTGAATGGACGCATAGAAAGGTAGGAGGAGAGGATTTTTTTGCTGATGTTATGTTGGTTAAGATGTTGCTAAAAGGCGACCATGTCTTGCATGCAACGGTCCACGATGTAACCGATAGAAAATTAGCGGAAAGGGTCTTGAAGGAGAACAGGGCGCTATTAAGGGAGCAGGCACGGAGACTTGAGAAGGCAAACGAAGGCGTTAAACTCCTTTACAAAGAGTTAGAGGAGAAGAATAAGAGGCTTGAAAAGCTAGATGAGCTAAAGACGCAGTTTCTCTCTACGGTATCGCACGAATTACGTACGCCTCTTACTATAACCAAAGAGGGCATAAACCTTATTCTGGATAAGATACCCGGTGATATAAATAAAAAGCAAGAGGAAGTCCTTATCATGGCAAAGAATAATATTGACAGGTTATCCCGAATAATAAATGACCTGCTTGATATATCAAAGATAGAGGCAGGCAAGACAGAGCTTAAAAAGGAAGTTGTTGATTTAGCCCATATTATAAAAGGCGTTGTCTCCCTTTTTAAACCCGCCGCGTTAAAAGAAGGCATAGATATCAGGGCCAACATTCCAAAGGAAGCGGCAGTTATACTTGCTGACGCGGACAAGATAACGCAGGTATTTACAAACCTTGTTGGAAACGCGCTTAAATTTACGAAGAAAGGTTTTGTAACAATATCCGTTAAGAGCAAGGTTGATGCAATAGAATGCTGCGTAAGCGATACGGGTGTGGGGGTTTCAGAGGAAGGCCTGCTAAGTATGTTTGATAAGTTTCAACAACTAGGAAGCAATTCCATAAGTAAAGAGAGGGGCACAGGCTTAGGCCTTTCAATCGCTAAGAGTATAATTGAGCTTCACGGTGGTAGTGTATGGGCTGAAAGCAAACTCGGAGAAGGAACGAAGGTTATCTTTGTCTTGCCGAGG
>Ga0222628_1000699_pt1 | contig 12701 bp, 12 predicted proteins | sample AntAcemetageno95_FD_179860 | JGI IMG/M metagenome (GOLD analysis project Ga0222628, IMG submission 179860) | Saline water microbial communities from Ace Lake, Antarctica - #95 | ecosystem: Environmental > Aquatic > Non-marine Saline and Alkaline > Saline | place: Antarctica: Ace Lake | collected...
ACTTTGAAATTCAAAAGCATATCCCTCACAGCCTTTTGGATGACCGTGAACCTGGACCCCACCCAATCAACCAGTTTCCAGTTTCCAGTTTCCAGTTTCCAGTTTCCAGTTTCCAGTTTCCAGTTTGAAACTTTTCCTTGCACACCGAATCGATATCAGTTATTTACTAGTTTAGTAATTTAGTAATTTAGTAAGTATTTTCGAAAGATTTTGACTATGAAAATCCCAACCGGACTCAAACATAAACCGGTCATCGTTTCAGCGGATTATAATCGAATTGATGGGCGTAACGCCCCCAACTCAGATGCTCAGGGACTCTCTCTCGGTCTGGCTCAGTGGAATGAACGGGGGCTTGTTGACATCTCTGCCAAAGTATGGCGTCACACAGGCGGGAAGTGGTCACGGCAATCTGAAGAGCTTCCACTTCATCGGGTTCTGGATTTGGCGATCATGATCGTAAAAAGCCGGAAGGTCTTCATGGAGCGTTATCACAAGAACGAGAAGGATTATCCCAAGTATCCCCTACTGGACCGCATTGGTCTGCAAGGAGATGCCTTGAATGTCTCTGTTTGCACCGATAATGAACAGATCGAAGGAGACTTGGATCTTTTCGAGGCCGCCCTGGCCAAAGACGATGAGATCATCAGCGAACGCTTGAATGTCCTGCAATCACTCATCAAAGAACTTAAGGAGATTTGATCTTTTTTTGATGAGCGCCCGAGACCATCTCGTAGTGGCAAGTAATTTGTAACATCAGGCCGACAACCAGGTCCTGAATGGGGGACCAGAAGAAAGAAGTCAGATGACTGTTCGATGTCAGAGTCGTGGACCAGCTTTTAGCAATCACTCTTTGCCATGGCTGCTTTGGATCATCGTGATAACATCACAGCTCCTGGCGGCTCAACCTTACGACGGTCACGTATTCAACAATACCAATGAACCCTTGGTCGGTGTGAATATCCAGATCCAAGGGACCACCCTGGGAACTGTCACAGATTCACTGGGGTATTTCACTCTGGATCACCCAAACAGTGATGGGTTGACCCTATTGGTCACCCGAATTGGTTTTCATGCTAAAACGGTCCGTCTGGCCAGTGAAACAACCAAGCCAATTGGTATTATACTCTATCCTCAAGTCCTCAAGTTGTCGGGGGTCACTGTCCAAGGCAGTCTGGTTGAGGATATCACAACCCCCGTAACCCATACGACGCTCCACCGGTCAGAGATTCAAGCCCGTCACCATGTTGAAGATATCCCCTTGCTGTTGAACCAGGAACCCGGTGTGTATGTTTCAAATGATGGTGGATCCGGATTTGGGGATTCACACATCATGATCCGTGGTTTTGACGAAAAACGTATTCAAGTCATGGTCAACAACATTCCCGTAAACGACCCCGAGACCAAGGAAGTAGCCTGGTCCAACTGGAGCGCGCTGCCAGATGCCACCCAGACCCTCCAGGTACAGAGAGGGGTCGGGACATCCCTCTACGGGAGTAGCGCCATTGGTGGAGCGATCAACATTGTCACGCTGGATGCCGCCCCCAAAAGAACTGTTCAATGGTCACTGTCAACCGGTGCTTATGGTCTTAAAAAACTGGGGTTCAGCTTTCAGTCTGGTCTGCGGGCTACAGGCAGCTCTTTTATGGTCAAGCTGGGCTACCTTGAAGGTTCTGGTTCAAGGGAGAACAGCTTCTATCGAGGATTACATTACTATCTATCCCTGACTCAGCAGCTGGGCACGAAACACCTCATAAAGCTGATTGCCCATGGTGCCCCGCAATACCACACCTTATCGTTCGCTGGCTTAAATGCGGCCAGTTATGCGACACCCGCCCAGTTCGCCCATGATAGCCTGCGCTTGAACGATTGGAACCTGCCAGCCTATGGATTCGGCAGAGATTTTAATGGCAATGTGCACACCAATGTCTCAGGTCTCTCCAGCTCGGAGCATGATCGTCAAACCAGCTTGTTGGATGCGCTTTTCATGCGCTCCAAGATCGGTGATGATCCGGCCACCCAAGTCGGAGGTTTTGTGATCCAAGACGACCGGGCCAGCCTAAACAACAATGTCTCCCACAGACCTCAACTGGAAGCTCACTATAGTTGGTTCCTAAATAAAAGGAACAAGTTGACCAGCACTATTTTTGTGACCCGCGGGTTGGATTATAGTGATGATGTCTATCCAGCCTGGTACATCCCCAGATCTCAAGACGGTCACTACGATCACGAAATGATGACCAGTCGGTCTTACTGGGGTGGGGCGGAAGTCTTCGCGTATCGCTACTATTCGGATTTTAGCCAGCTGGGATTTTTGGCGTCCTTTTCCACCCAATGGAATCAACACAAGGTCAGTTTGGGCGTGGAATCCAGAACATGGTCTGCCCGGCATGCCGGGGAGGTAACCAATCTCTTTGAAGCGGCCAATGTTGAGGTTCCCATCGGTAGCATCAAGCATCCACTGTCTGAAGGTGACCTCTTTTACGATTTTACCACAACCAAACCCCAGGCGACCCTTTTCGGTCATGGCTTATGGAAGATCAGGCAGTTTGAGCTTATGACCAACTTCCAGCTTTCAATGATCTCTTTTCATGTCTTGGAGGCCATTCCCAGCAACAACAACTACCCCAATCATTTAGATCCTGGCGCAAGCAATACTCACCAGGGTGACATATGGACTGGAACTGCCACCTGGGACGATGATGACATATCAACAACAGCCGAGGAACTGGTTCAATACACACTGTGGGACTACCATAAACGCTTTGCTTATTTTACTCCGCGTTTGGGTCTCTCCTATCGGTTGACCAACACCATGAACCTCTATTCAAACTATAGTATTGGCATTAAGGAACCTGAAATCAAACATTTCTATGGGTTTGGTGCTCCCCAGGACGAGCTGAAGCTGGAACAGACGCAAGATCTTGAGCTTGGTTTTAACTTCGCAGGAGAGATTGGCGGACACCCGTTAAGCCTCTCCTTGACGGGCTACCGAATCAATTTTGCCGGTAAACTCATGCAGATAACTATTCCCGAGAAAGCGAATTCACCGGGATATGATTATGCTGGACACACTTTTGTACCCGTTGGTGATGCTCGCTATGCAGGGTTAGAATTTTCGGGATCTCTTCAGATAAAGCCTCAGCTGGTCTGGTCCATGTCAGCCAGCAAGACCAGTAATCTTTGGGGAGAGCCTGATGGTACACCTGGCGCCCAGAAGTTGTATGGAAATGTCGCCGTTGCAGGTGTGGACTTTGAAGATTCGCCTGATGCTGCTGGGAATTACAATCAGATTTGGGACGAAGGTGGCCAGGAAGGTGCCCTCCACGAGAATTTTGTGGAGAAATACGGGGCACGCTATGATGTAGGCATGCCACAAATGATTTGGAACAATAGCCTGATATTTACTCAGGGTATTGTAAGCGGACGCCTGGCAACCCGCTATTTTAGCCAGATTTATGTGCTTGAAAATAATGCTGAGATTCTGGTCGGGAGTGGACTCGATGATTTCTTCTTCACAGCAGATGATGACTGGTCGCCAACGCTCCCTTCAGCCTTGATCACCGACCTGTCCCTATCCCTTACTCCCCAGGTCGGATTACGGTCTACACGCCTTTCTCTGGCAGTCTACAACTTATTCAATGTTCACTACTGGCAGCGTGGTGATGAGTTTGGGGTGATTCCAGGGGGAGCAAGATCCTGGCTCATAAGTCTGACCCTTAAAGGTCAAAATCCCCTTATGTTCTAAAGCATAGTTCAGTCTGTTTCCTGAGGCGTGGGTTTATATATTGTGGCCAACTAGCTCCAGGTGGTAAATGACACGCACGACAGCAACAGAAGGAACTCCATGAACTTCCCACGGTATTTGATCCTAGCTATTTTGGTTAGCGGCTGGTCTCATCCAGCTCTGGCCCAGGATACCCTCAATTTATGGGAGGGCCTTGATAAACCCTTCTACTTGGAAAATGATCTGATCGAGACCGAGAAGGAACACGGGGAGACCTTGTGTGTTTTTGATGTCACTGAACCCACCCTGACCATCTACCCAGCAGAGGGTGAAAACAGTGGCAGGGCCGTAGTCATCATCCCCGGTGGTAATTATGAGGTTGTGGTTATCCATAATGAAGGCCATGACATCGCCAAGCGATTGGCTGCTGAAGGCATTACGGCGGCGGTCCTCAAGTATCGGATTCCCAATCCAAAATCATCCAACAGACCAGAAATGGTTCCCTTGGTTGATGCCCAAAGAGCCCTCAAAATCCTCCGTGAAAAAGCAGACGATTATGGTATTGAAAAAAGCAGCGTTGGCGTGGTCGGCTTCTCCGCTGGTAGTCATTTATCTACCGTAGCCTGCCTCTGGAAAAGCAATGACTGGATGGAGAACCCCAATTTCGCAGGATTGATCTATGGCGTAACTATCCTGGATGAGGACAACCAGAAATGGTTGGAGGAAAACCTATATTTTCGGCAGCTGTATCGCATTGATCAAGCCCGAAACCGACTTCTGGATCTGGTCACCGTGCAGACCCCCCCAGCTTTCCTTGTGCACGCTTACGATGATGATGTCAGTAAGGTCGAAGAGAGTACTACCTATGCTCAAAAACTGAATGAATTCGGGGTTTCCACCGAGATGCACCTCTTCCCGACGGGTGGTCACGGATTTGGTGTTGGTAGGGCAGAAGGCGGCACTGACCAGTGGCTGGGTCTCTTTGCCAGCTGGGTGAAATCCAGGTGATCCTTGACTAATCTTTTCCTACTAGATTTTCGCAAGCACCTCACGCTTTGTCTGATGGTTCTGGGCATTTTTTCCTGCTCTGGACTGGATGATCAAGTCTTGCCCCCTGATGCGAATGACCAGATCAAGTTTCAAAGCTTTGAAATCGATCCCTCGCGGAACTATATCCTGGCCAGAATTATCAATGACGGTCCCCACACCCTGACATCCTGCCGGTTAAGTGTCTCCTTTTTTCGTCAAAGCAATCTGCCCCCGAATCAATTCATTCTGACTGAGTTGAACGGCTCCCAGGCATCCAAAGTAAAGGAGCTGGCTTTTCTTAGGGAGAGCTTTTTGATCCGTGAGCCCTTAAAACCGGGATATTCAACAGAGGTCTACTACGAGTTAAAGATAGATCAACTTCGGGGAAGTGCCTTTTACACCAAGGAACTAATAGACCTGAAAGGAAAGGCTCAAAATGATTAACGGAAATCGCTCATTAAAAAGATTCTCGATCTTTTTGACCCTGTGCTTCTGTATAAACACAGCATCACAGGCCTATGAGACCGAGCGTGTGGTTCTGGTGATTGTAGATGGGTTGCGCTACAGTGAGGGTCTCGGCGATCCTGAGCATACCTACACCCCGCGTATGGCAGAACTGGCAGACCAGGGAGCCCTGGTTGCGGACTTTCAGAATGATGGCTTCACCTACACCAGTCGCGCCGTCCCAGCCATCTGGACCGGTGCCTGGACAACCATGAATAGCTTTAGTGATTCAACCTGTGACGGTTCATCCAATAGCTATTCATCTCAACCATCTTTGTTCGAATACTATCGCAAAGGGTTGAATCAACCTGAAAGTGATTGTGTCTACTCCCTGTTGGATCTGTGTTCGTGGAAAGGCAGCTTCCACCCAGAGTATGGCCCAGAATACTGGCCACTTTATCACACAGCAGGCAACACAGACGAGGAAGTCTGGCATGAGACTGAACAGATTATCTCTGGTCAGGCACCCCATCTTTTACTCATGTATCTGGCCGATGTGGATCACGGTGGGCATTCTGGAAACTGGAACGAATACACCCAATCTATCTCAATCGCCGACAGCCTCATTGGTGAGCTCTGGGAAACGCTGCAGGCTGACCCCGTATATGCTGGCGTGACCACTCTGCTTGTGACCAACGACCATGGTCGTCATGATTATAATTTCGCTGGTCATGGTGACGGCTGTGTTGGGTGTCGGCAGATTCAACTCTTGGCTATAGGTCCTGATATCCCCCCTGGCCTGGTTTCAACAACACCGCGGACAATTCCAGATATTACGCCAACGATTGGTGCTTTGCTGGGGTTTCCAACCGAGTATGCCACAGGCAACCCCATGTTGGAACTTTTGAATGACCCGAATAGTCTTTCTCCCGTAGTCATCCTCCCAGGATACCAACTTAAGGCTTTCCCCAATCCGATGAATGCTGGGTTGACCATACATTTCAAGCTGGATTCGAATTCTGATGTTCAGTTGAGGATTTTTGATCTTCAAGGACGATTGGTTCAAAGATTGTTCAGTGGAGTACTTGGTCAAGGACCCTATCAGTTCCTGTGGGATGGTATGGACCTCAGGGGCCAGACTGTGAGTTCAGGAACCTACCTACTTGCTTTGGAAACGCCTCAATCAAGCGCTCTGGTTAAGTTACTGGTGCTTAAGTAAGCCGCCTCCAAACCAAGACGAATTTCCACTAAACGTCCCCTTTCAGCTGTCAGGATAGCAAGCTGAACCGGCGGTTACCCTTCCCACAGACCATGCTGGCCTTGGTAAAGTATAACAGAAAACCGAACGGGTTAAAAAGAGTGCTTGAAGGGTTTAAGTGGAGAGTTCCACTTCTGACTGGAAGCGGCTTTCCATTTGGGAAACCAGGTCACCGATGGTCTGTTGTTCCAGGACACCATCAATGGCTTCATTCACCTGGTGAAACACCGTCGTCAATATCGGCTTAATCGTTGCTCCAACGGGACATTTTCGGGAAGGTGAGTTGGTGTGTAGACCAAAAACCTCCGGTTCATCAATGATTTTATGGACTTCCATGAGCGTGATAGAATCTGCCTTGCGCTTGAGTTTGGCCCCGCCAGTAGCTCCGCCTTGGATTTGAACCAAACCCGCATCACGTAACAGGGCCAGAATGCGTCGAATGATCACCGGGTTTGTATTCACACTCTCAGCAATCTGGTGAGATTTAATCAACTTTTCTGGATCTGCTTTCTGGAAGAAGCCCAGGAGTGACAGGATATGTGTGGCAACGGTAAAACGACTATTCTTCATGATGCGACTTCATTGTAACCAGTATAGTTTTAATTGATTGATTTGTCAAGGACCTTATGCTAGCTTTTAGGCTTACGATGCAATTTCTTTAGACCAAATGTTTTTATTGAGTAGAGGAGTCCGAAAATGAAAACATTTTACCTGCGACTTGCTCTTATTGGAGGTGTCGTCCCCTATCTTTATTCTTTTCAATTCGTCCAAGTGGGTAGCCGAAATCTACCGGTCTTTGTCCCAGCCCAGTTTACCCCCTTCAATCTAATTGTCGGGCTTCGCGCTGACTTCTCGACTTACCGATATGGCCAAGAGCAAAATGCCCAGATCACCTAACGTGAGGATGAACCAAACCTTATGAATATTCGTCAAGCCAATGAACTAGATCTTTCGGAGATCACCCGGATCTATAATCAGATGATCGATGAGGGATCCACAACCGCTCAGCTGGATCGAGTGACACTCAAGGATCGTGAACATTGGCACCAGGCACAAAACCGTGAGCGTTACCCCGTGTACCTGGCAGAGCGCGATGGAGCCGTATTAGGATATCTTAATTTTAGTCCCTATCGTCCCGGTCGGCGAGCCCTGGAAAAAACTGTGGAGATCAGCTATTTTGTAGATCAAGACTATCGCGGGCAGGGAGTGGGGACCACTCTATTAAAACAGGCCCTACAAGACTGCGCCAAACTCAATTATGAAAACCTGTTGGCCATACTTTTGGAAACCAATTCAGCCAGTATGGCTTTACTGGAAAAGTTCAGCTTTCAGCGCTGGGGATACTTGCCTGACATTGCCACCATAGAGGGGCAGCAGGTAGGTCAATATTTTTATGGCATCAATTTGGGTTCAAAGGGCAAGCACCAACTTGATCTAAAATATCATCACCTCGGTGTACCTAGCCCGGAACCCTTAAAAAATGAACGCTATCTATCCCACCTGAAAATGTCAGTAAGTGGTTTTGGAGAGAATCCTTATGGAATCGAATGGCTACGCTATGACTCCGATGCGGATTATCCTGAAAGTGTAAAACGGCAGCCACACCTGGCTTTTGAAGTCAGAGATCTGGAGCAGGCACTCCAGGGCAAGCAGGTGATCATCAAACCCAATAGTCCCAGCCCCGGAGTTCGGGTGGCATTTATTGAAGATTGCGGTTTACCCATTGAACTGATGCAGATCGACAGGTCTCTATCTGAAACGGGTATCTAAAGCAGTAATCTTAACCTAATAATTCAACACCGAAAGGACACCCATGACATTTACACCACTCGATTTTTTAATGGGCTTCTTACTTATGAATGCCATGCCTCATTTGATCTTTGGATTGATTGATCTGCGTTTTCTCAGCCTATTTGGCTTTGGCAGTAAGGGGAATCTGCTCTATGCTCTGGTTAATATTCTGGCATCGCTGGGGATCTATCATCACCAATATGATATCAGTTCTCTCTCCCAAGATGGGCTCATGGTGGGTGGACTGGCCATGCTACTGATCTATGCTGTAACTGGCCGGTTCTTTGTCAGCCTTTTCCAGTCCAAACAATAGGATTAAGTCAATACAGGTCTAGTAAATTATTTTCATATTACTTAGATTAACCCAGAATGATATCGAAGGACCCGCACCAGAGAGTCTGGGTTGGTTTATGTATTTAGATGGGGTTTCCGGCTGAATCATTTTTCATAAGGAGTCAATTTCATGGGCGACAAAGGCAGTAAAGATAAAGGCAACAAGGAAGTTCAGAAAAAAGCAGCACACACACTGAAGGAAAAGCGCCAGCTTAAGAAAGACAAAGCAAAAGAAAAAAAGAGTAAGTCCAATTCAGAGTAGCCTTACTCTGAACCATCTCACACTATCATGATAATGAGGGCGTGACCCGGTTGAAGATGCAGAAGCAATCATTATCACCGGTTCTATATCTGCCTCACGGAGGAGGTCCACTCCCTCTCCTGGGTGACCCTGGACATGGAGAACTCACTGAATTCCTGGGATCTATCCGCAGCAAACTTGGAGCTCCCGCAGCCATTCTGGTGGTGAGTGCTCACTGGGAGGCAGCACGGCCCACACTCACGACGGCAACCCAGCCTGACATGTTGTACGACTACTCTGGGTTTCCGCCTGAGGCTTACCAAATTCAATACCCTGCACCTGGGAATCCTGATTTGGCCGAGCAAATCATATCCCAATTGGCAACCGCAGGGATAGCTGCAGATGAAGACGAATCCAGGGGCTATGACCATGGTCTCTTCATTCCTTTGAAGCTCATTTTTCCAGAGGCCGAGCTCCCCTGTATTCAGATATCCCTGATCAAAGGGCTTGATCCTGCCCGGCACATCGCTTTGGGACGAGCCCTCCACTTCTTAAGGAGTCAGAACGTCCTGATTCTTGGATCAGGCATGTCTTTCCATAACATGCAGGCCTTTTTTCGAGGCCTTCCTGAGAGTCGTCCAGATGAGGCTTTTGATCGGTGGCTGGTTAAGGTCTGTTGTAATGAAGCTCTCACTGCTGCTGAAAGGGATCATGAACTGATCAACTGGTCACAGGCACCTTCGGCTAGATATTGTCATCCCCGGGAAGAACATCTGCTCCCATTACATGTCTGCCTGGGTGCAGCAGGTCCTGATGCTCCACCTGCCGAACGGGTATTCAACAAAGAGGTTCTGGGTGCCCGCGTTTCAGCCTTTTTATGGAAATAGCTCAACCATCATATTTTCGACCTGATCCTCAAGGAGTTTTTTTTAAAACACCCCTGATTAGGTTTTGTAAACCAATACTCTGAATCTTTCCGAAGGGGGAAATTTCACTGTGACACGTACCTACCTGAGTTCACTTCGTTTATTCACCATGCTGATTCTTATCTCACCTTCAATTCTCTGGGCGCAAACACCTGGCGGTCCTTACACTACCGATGAAAACACCTTGTTGCTCATGCATTTTGATGGAAACACACAGGATGTTGCCAGCAGCCTCTCTATTGGTGATCATGGCAGCGCTAAAAGTTATGTCTCATCTGCTATGCCAGGCTTGGGAAACGCTGTTCATTTTGATAACAGCAACGCTGGAAATCAGTCCTCCCTCACAGTAGACCATAACAACCTCTTAAGTTTAACGGGAAGCTGGACCATTGAATTCTGGTTGAAAATTGAGTCTTGGGATCAAAGCCATAACAATTGGCCGGTACCCATCGTATTGCCCACAACCGACTGGAACGCCAATTATTATTTGGAAGTCCCAGCTGCTCAGAGCATGCTGAAATATGGCTTTAGCGGCTCTCCAAATGGCGGAGTTATTTATACCGATCAAAATAGTGTCACTACGGATACCTGGTATCATGTCGCCCTAATGCATGACCACCAATCAAACGCCCTACAAATCCAGCTACGTAACAGCACCTTTGATGTAATTCTGGATCAGTCCACTACTTATCCTGCTGGAACCGTGATCGAAACCGGTCATGCTGATCTGAGAATCGGGACGGGGATCGCTGGTGATAATTTTCTGAATGGCACCATGGATGAGCTTCGTATCAGCAATATTGTCCGAGATTTTTCAGGGACTACGACACCAGAACCGGTTCTACAGTCAGAGACCAATGGTCTGGAACTTTATGCTCCCGATTCACTTGCCAGTCACATCACTGACCTGGCTACCGTTTTGCAGACTGAGCGTGAGGCTCTGGAGTCCATCTGGAATCGTCCCGGTCTCGCCGCACTGATCCCTGCCAGTCAAAAGATTAAAATTGTCCTGACCACCCGCGATGCCCTGCTTCAACTGGCTGGATCCGGTTTGCAAAGCTGGAAATGCGGTTGGTTTAACCATGCAGCCCTAGCGGTTTATGTCTGCTTGCCAGAAACCCAAGAGCAACTGGATTACTACGGTTCTTTTGAAGCGCTCACTAAAGGATCATTGGCTCAACTCCTTTTAAAAAAACGCCTGTTAATTCAAGGTAATTCCACCAATCGGTTTGACTTTTTTGAAGGTTTTGGTCTGTATCGTGGTGGTTATCGTCCCGATCAGGCTCAGATTCAATTGGCTGCCGATCAACTTGGCCGAATTCCCGCCGTGAGCGATATTCAAGACCATACTGACTTGTCCAACGGCTACAAGAAAGACCTGGCTGTGGCTTATGTAGAGGCCGCAATTCTCAGCCGGTGGGCCACTTATAACCTGGCCCCATATATGTGGGACTCCTATTTCCAACCCTATCTGGAGTACTATTATCTGGTCGATGCCGCCGATCGGATTGAGCCCCGCTATGAAACCGATCATTTCACCCTTTTCAGCACTCCGGGTGATGTCCAATGGCTAAATGCTGTTGCCAGCAAGCTAGAAGAGAAACTGGCTCAATATTCAAACGATTATGAGTACCCTCTAGCCCATCGCTTTTCCATCGTCGTTTTTCCTAATGAAGCAGCAGGTATGGCCTTAATGAATTTTGATGATGGCTATAATGGTGGTGGTGGTTGGGGTGGTGATAAGCTGGACATCCTCTCGCCATCTGTTTTTACCGGTGGAATTGAGGAGGCGACCTACTCACTGATTCCCCATGAGTTTTTTCATCTTTTTCATCATCATTTTGCCTATGCGGGAATGCCCTATGGGTTTTATCCCGAGGGGATGGCTGAGCTGATGGCCTATGGCGAAGATTGTCAATCCTATCTAGAGAATAGGGGTTGGTATTTTTCTTATGCCATGCAAAACTTTCAAAACACCTATGGCCGCAGCCCCGTATTGGCAGACTTTATCGCCGATGTGGATGGTTCCATGTCAGTCTACACTTTCGGCATGGCTTTCTTTCATTTGCTCCACGAGAATTATGCTGATTATGTCACGATTCGACAATTTTTTGAGCAAAACATGAACTGGGATGTCTTTGATGCTTCTTATGACGAGATCGAGGCGGGATATATGAATTATCTCAATATCCTGGGTGGTTTGACCACAATTGATGGTGAGCCTGTCCAACCATACAGCTTGACCCTGTCGCAAAATTACCCCAATCCATTTAATCCTAACACCCAGATCAGCTTTTCAATTCCTGAAACGAATTTCACTCAGTTAGTCGTTTTTGATGTGAAAGGTCAAGAAGTAAAAAGACTCCTCAACAGAAGCTATACTCCAGGAAATTACCAGATAAGCTTGAGTGGAGAAGAATTGAATGCTGGTGTCTATATATACAAGCTCATCAGCGGCAAGCATTCGGTTTCAAGAAAGATGGTGCTGATCAAATAGCAACGCCTGGATAGCATGGCTCTAAGTGGATTCACTTCTTTTTGTACAGGATTGGATTCAATTCCGTATTGATCAGTTCGCCCTTAGCCAGCTCTGGACAAAAAGCATCTCGATCAATTTTTTGGGTGTCTGTGAGCGGATCCTTGAGCCGCGCTTCAGCATCCATATAGATGATCGTCATAACGTCTCGCGGTCGATCCGTAAGATTGGGTCCGGCATGGTGGACGGTCCACCCGGCGTGAACGCTGACATCCCCTAATTCAAAAATATCCTCTGAGACCTTAAACTGGTTTTCCGCCACCCAGGCTGAAAAGAAGGCTTCACTGGCGTCACTGATGACCATATCTCGCCCATCTTTGCTCAGGTGACTCCCCACAGCAAAAGATAAAGGACCCATTTCTCGCGCCACAGATTGAAGGGGGATCCAAAAGGTACAGGTCTTGTCCGTATCCATGGGC
>Ga0222628_1000700_pt1 | contig 12685 bp, 10 predicted proteins | sample AntAcemetageno95_FD_179860 | JGI IMG/M metagenome (GOLD analysis project Ga0222628, IMG submission 179860) | Saline water microbial communities from Ace Lake, Antarctica - #95 | ecosystem: Environmental > Aquatic > Non-marine Saline and Alkaline > Saline | place: Antarctica: Ace Lake | collected...
GTACCTACAGAACCAAGACCCTCTACCTATGGAAGTCTTAAGTATAATTTCAACTGTTACTACAAATGATAAATAAGGGGTAATTATGGGATTGTTTACTGGAATACTGGCAGTAATGGGAGTAGCTAAAGCGGCTTCTCAAATTTCAGCTGGAAACGCTGCCAGCAGAGAAGCTAAATACAATGCTGGTCTTTATGACCAACAAGCAGAGGCAATAGAGAGCGGTAAGAAGATTGAGTCTTATCAGTATGATAGGAAGAGAAGGTCTTTAATAGGCTCTATCACTCAGAGGACAGCCAAGAGCGGATTTGAGTTCTCCGGCAGTCCAGTCTTAGTTATGATGGACTCTGTTGCTCAATTAGAGCTTGATAGACAGATAGGGCAATACAATCTTGATGTACAGAAATCACAGGCTAAAGGTATGAGTTCAATGTATAAGAGTAAGGCTAAGTCGGCTAAGTTGGCTGGTTATACAAATGCTTTCACTACCTTACTTAGTACGGCTTATATGACAAATGCTATGACTGTTAAAGGGATAGGAGCACCACAGCAAATAGGAAGCCAAAGAGGCTATAGAATGAGTAGCGGTAAACTATATACTTAAATATAAAAGGGGTAAAATATGCCACAACTACCTACATATCAATCGCAAAGACAATTAAGCACCGAGAAGAGAGGTGCAGTACAACAAGGTGCTGCTGATACAGCTAATATAATCTCTCAAGGAATAGGTCAAGTTAAAGATATATCCCAGAAGTGGGTAGATGCTATTGCTACAGTTCAATACACTACGGCTAAGGCAAACTCTTCTGCCGCTTATTTAGATTTAACTAATAGGGCAAGTATAGAACAGGACTTTAGTAAGAGAGACGAATATCTGGAAGAGGCTAACAAAATTGCCTCAGAGGCTATGGATAGCGTTAAAGACCAGAGAGCAAAGAATAAACTCTATGCTGATTTAACATACAGTAGCAAAGCAACAGAAATCAAGATCAATGCTCACTTCAATGCTAGGGAGATTGAGTTCGGACAAACTAAATTAGAGGAAGGGATAGAGACAAAACTACAGGAAAGATTAACAGCTACTACTTCTTTTGAAGTTATGAAAATAGATAGTGACATAATAACATTGATAGAATCAAATAAAGAGGCCGGAGTAATAGATAAGAAACAGGCTGATAAATACAAAGAGGAATATCGTAAGACTGGGGTTCAGTATGAAATATATGCTGATGACTCTATCACCGAAGAAGAGTCTCCAATACTTGAAAGGCTCAGAAAAGGTAAAGGTATATATAGAGACCTTAGTACAGATGTGAGGTTAAAGCTTATCAAAGAAAGCCAAGCTAGAATATCTCAAAATAACCAAGCATATAAAAGAGACATAGTTGAATCTAGAAGTAAAAGATTGCAAGACCTTTTGATTGATGTAGAAGCTGGAACAGCAACTATGGAGAGATTTGATAAAGAATGGGAAACACCAGAAGAGGAAGGTGGAATCAAAAAAGATAGAATCACTAAAGTAAAGAAAGGTTATGTCAAGACTAAGCTAAAGCCAGCAGTACAGAGGACTATTGATGATAGCAATTTAGCAAATAAGTATTTGAAAATGATAGACGATATTGTAGATAACCCTAACGATTATGCTAAAGCACAGGAGATATTAGTTAATACTTTTGCTGACGGAACTGTTGATCCTAAAGAAGCTGTATTTTGGGATGCAATGCTTAAGCAGAATAGAGATATAAAAGATGTTGAATCAAAAAATCCAATTATGAGAGTTATACGGGCAGTTAGAAGATGGGGTGATGATTATATCAATGAACCAGATAAGACAGTAGCAGCATTGAACATACAGGAATTGATTAGAAGAGTGAGTGCTGGAGAGAACCCAGATGTTGTAGGAAGGGATGTTATAAAAGAGCAGATTAAAAACAATGACCCAGAACTGATAATGGTTGATGAGATACCTAATGCAGTTATGAGCGGTACAGAAGATGCAAGAGCTACTGGAGATAATGTTTTAAATAAGAAGGCTGACAAGAATATTGGAGAAGCGGACAAAGATGAGTTCGGATATATATTTGGGATGACTACAGTTATAAATGGAATAGACTACAAATATGTAGGTAATGACGAATGGACAAAAATACAATAACATCGGCTGATTTATTTAAAGGTAGACAGGCTACTGAGATTATGACCTCAGATGAACTATTTGGTTCTGTAGAACCTAAAGATAACACTAAGTCTATCTACTTGAAAGATAAGGGTTTATCGCTGTCTTATCCAGAGACATTCAGCACAGAAGAGATAGGATCGTTTCTAAAGGGAGATATATACAAAGAACCTATAGAGTTTAAACCACCTAAGCAGTTACAGGATATTGCAAGGATAACTATACCAGCTAAGGATGCTGAAGAATTAGACCCTAAGTTGTTTACTAAAGTTGAAGACTTGAGATACGGGTATCAGAGAATTGCATCAACATTATTAGAGAAACCTATCTTTGCTTTAATAGAAGGAAGCTTCCAGTTCCTCAAAGGTGCTAAGAAATTATCGGACAAGATAAGGCCTAACTATGAGATAGAGAAAGCATTTAATGAAAAGATAGATGGCTGGATTAATACCAACTTGGATTACTACAGTAAACCAGAGAAGTACGGATTTGTCAGCCCTACAGTAGAAGAGAAAAGAGCAGGTTATAGAGACTCAGCATATCAGAAAAACTTTGCTTTAGGGATAGCAAATGATGTATCAGAAAGTGTTATAGACTTAATGAGTTTATTTATACAGATGGGTGCAGTCAAAGCGGTAACAACAACTAAGAAAGCTATTGATACAACTACTCAGCTTGGTGCTGTATATAAGAGAATGTCTACAATGGGTGTTCACGGGTTTATGACTACGAAAGGCAATGTAACAGAGAGAGGTAAGGCTGCTTTATATAGGATAGGATATAATATCACTCCTTACATAGCCAACGCTACTGGTGCAACTGGCTGGGGTGCAAGGTTGATTGATACTGGATTGAATACTTGGATAACATCACCTACATATGTTGAAGCTTTTAAAGAAGCTGGCGGTGTCAATAAAGAGTTCTTAGTAATGGCAATCCCTCAGTTTGTTATGGATTTCGGAATGGCTTACAATACTGTAGGTCTCCCAAGAAATCAGCAGAGAGTTGCGATGCAGAACTATCTTGCAAGCAGAACTAAGGAAATGGCTTTTAAAGACCAGATTAAGCCAGAGGATGCAGTTGAGACTAAGGGAGAGACTAAGCCAGAAGTTGAAGGGCAAGAAGCAGACAGGTCTGAAGGCGAGATAATGATTGATGCTCTCAGAGAGGATATTGTTAAGGATCAAGAAGTTAAAGCAGAACCAACTAAAAGAGTTCCGCCAAAGGTTGACTTAAATAAGCTACCAGCACTCAAGAAGCAAGTTGATGATTTAGAGGATAGAGCCGAGAAGGTTGATTTTGCTCAGAAGTCTATGCAAGAGATTAATGATGTACGGTTAGAGTTCAAAGGCAGAATTAGAAAATATAAAGATGATTTCCTTAAAGAAGAACTAGAGCCATTGCCTAATTATTACATAGCTAAACAAGGCGGTCTTTCTCCAGACGAAGCTATGGAAGCATTGAGTAAGTTTGGAATCAATGTTAGAGACGAAGGTCAGATGTCGGAATACTTTAAAGAATTGAATGATACATATAAGGAAATGGGAAGCATAGTAAAAGATTTGAAGCCTAAGTTTGTATCTAAGAAAGAGACTACTATTTTAAAGCAAAGGCTCAAAGATGTAGAAAAAGGGTTTAAACAAGGCAGAGGATTAACTCTCAAAGATGTTAAGAGCATTCAGACAGAGCTTGTTACCTTGTTAGAGAAGAGCGGGCTAAAGCCAGATGACAGGGCTAAGTTTATGCGGTCTATAAAGAATATCCAGACAGAAGAGAAGCTATCAAAAGAATTGCCAGTCTTACTAAGTAGGATTGAAGCTTTAGATGAAGCTGAATCATCAAGGCAGATAAAGAGTCAGATCAGGAAGGCTCTCAAAAAGACTAAGGTTAAAAAACAAGGTGGTAAACCAGTCGGAAAGTTCACTCCAGAGAGACAGGTTACTCTTGATATACTTAGAGAATCAATGAAGTTGACTAAGGCTCAGGCAGAAGATAAGCTCAATGCTAACTTAGAAGCTATCGGGAACGAAACTCCACCTTTTGAAATGGTGCTTGAGAATAGAATGCTCGGCTTTGTATCTGGACAGAATAGGTCTATTGACGAATCAACAGCATTGCTTAAAGATATTCAGGCATTGATGGAAGGTGGCAGAGAGATTGCTTTATTAAAGGAAATAGAGAGAGCGGAGACCAGAAGGACAGAGAGAGAAGATGCTTTAGATACTATTGTAGGAACTAAGACTCCCAGCACTTCTAGGATAGAAAAAACAATAGATAAAATAAAGAGAGCTATATCTAATCCAGACAAAGCGATACTTGGTTGGGATAATTTGATGAACATACTTACCGAAGATAGTAAAGACGCACCAGGAACTACTAAGTTTGAAAAGTCAATGAGTGTTGAGAGAGTTGAGAATGCAGAGAAGCGTGGAGTAAGAATAAGCATAGAGAAAGTTTCCAAGATGGCACTTGATGCTTTCGGTATTAAGACAAATAGACAGATGATAAAGAAGTTCCAAGAAGATTCAGTTATAAAAGATTTAGGTACTTTCAGGAACACCAGAGGTGAAGAGGTTACTCTTGAACTTAGTAAGGCAGAAGCTCGGAAGATTTGGATGGAGTTTCAAGACCCTACCCTAAGAGAAACTTTTGTGAATGAGAAGGGTAACGCTTTTTCTCCAGCTATGCTAAAGGCAATAGAGAGTTCATTGACCAAAGAGGATATGGATTTTGCTACTGCACAGCTTGCTTTTTATAGAGAATATTACAAAGGTGTCAATGAAGTATACAAAGAAAAGTTTGGAGTCAATCTTCCTTTTAATGAGTTCTATAGTCCTATAAGTAGAGAGTTTGAAAGCAAAGATTTAACAGATGAGTTCTTAAAGGAGATGAACTTTAGAAGGTCAGTAACTACTGGAAGCCATAAGTCAAGAGTTATAAACTTAAGACCTATTAAGGCTCAGTCTGACATAGCCGTGCTTCAAAAGCATATTATAGAAATGGAGCATTTTAAGGCTTGGGCTGATAAGATAGACCAGATAAACAATGTATTCACAGATAAAGCTGTTAAGGATATGATTGATAAGAAGTTTGGCTCTGAGATGAGAAAGGTTATAAACAATTTCACTCAAAAATATATAAGAGGTGGTATTGACAGGTCTAACAACTTCGGTGCTTGGGATATGCTAAGAGTGAACTATACCAAGTCGGCTCTTGCAGGTAAACCAGCATTATTCGTAAAACAGATGGTGTCAACAATAGCCTATGCCGAAACTATACCTACTAAGGATTTTGTTGCTGGGGTGACCCACGCTGTCTTCCATCCCAAAGAAGTGTTGAAGGTCTTGAATGAATCAGAACTATTGAAAGCAAGAGGTATGAATATAACTAGAGATATAAGGGATGCTATGAATACAACCGAGTGGGCTGCATTCCAAAAGAATCCTTCATTCTTAAACTCTCTAATGCTTACAACTAAACTTGGAGATAGAGGTGCAATATTATTAGGTGGTTGGTCTGTATATAGAAATGCACTAAAGAAGACTGGAAGTCCAGAGAAGGCTATGGCAGAGTTTGAGAGAGTAACATCAGATACACAGCAGTCTGCGGACTTATCACAGCTTTCTATGTGGCAGAGTGGAAATGTATTCCAGAAAATGTTTACTATGTTCACTTCGTCTCAAAACCAATACTACAGAAAAGAGCGTATGGCAATAAGCAATCTTATAAAAGGAAAGATAAGTGTCGCCGAAGCTGGTAAAAAGATTCTAATATATCACTTCTTATTACCAATGATGTTCCAACTGGTATCTGACTTTGGAGTCTGGAATAAAAAAGAACAGTTAAGGGCAGCGGTGCTAGGAGCAGCTAACGGAATATTTATAGTTAATGATATATTAGATTCTGCTATAAGACAACTGTTAGGAATGAAAACATTCAGAAGAGGTACAGTAGCAGCATTACAGTTTGCAGACGGAGCTTTAAAAGCTATGAAAAAAATAACCGCTGATGATATAACTACAGAAGATGTAGTTGATGCTTTTAAGGATTTATCAGAGACAGTTGGGTATACTAGCGGGCTTCCGTTTAAGACATTAAATGATTGGTCTGAAGGTGTAGAGGATTTACAGAAAGGAGAATCGTTGAGAGGTGGGTTAAAACTCTTAGGCTGGTCTCCGTATGTAATAGACAAAAATTTAGGAAGCTCAGAAAGGACTGTACCAGAAAAAGAATTTTAATCTAGGAGATAACTATGGCTGTATCATCAACAACTCGTAAGCAACAATTTACATTAAATCAAGTAACTGACGAGTTTGACTTTACATTCAGAGCTTTACCAGATGTTCCTACAGATATAAAGTCTCAGGTAACTACAAACGGAACTACCTACTCTCTGGTATATACTACGGACTATACTGTGTCTGTAGAGTCAGATGGTAATGGCGGTACACTAACTTTAGTAAATGCTGCTGCTGTAAGCAAAGGTACTATAACAGTTTACAGGGAGACTACAAATACGCAGACTTCCGACTATGATGACTATAATCAATTTCCTTCCGATACGCTAGAAGAAGATTTAGATATAAGAACATTTGTATCACAAGAAGCTGCTGAGGATGTAGTAAGAGCATTCAAATTATCAGTCACTCAAGATACAACTCTAGTAGATACAACTATACCACCACCAGCAGGAACAAAGACTTTTGGTTGGAACTCGGCTGGAGACGCTATAATAAATTATGATAATCCTGGTGTTGTTTCAGCTATAGCAACTGCTGCTGCAACTGCGGCGTCTACTTCTGCGGTAGAAGCTTCTACTTCGGCAACTACTTCGGCATCTCACGCTACTACAGCTTCCGACTTTGCATCGGTAGCAACTTCTTCCGCAACAGTAGCTACAAGCGAGGCTACAACGGCAGCAAGTATTCTTGAGAAGGTTTATCCAGTAGGTTCAGTATATACTAATGCTGCTGTTGCAACTAATCCTGCTACTCTACTAGGGCTTGGTACTTGGGTAGCTATTGAAGGAGAATGTGTTGTCGGTCTAGTAGCTGGCGGTGAATTTGATACGCTTGGTACTGTATCTGAGGGTGAAACAACTCACACATTATCTACTGCTGAATTAGCAAGTCATAGTCATAAGACTGACGGAGATGATGGTGGAAGTAAACACGCATCTAGGCAAGGTTCTGATGGTCCTTTTGATTATAGTTCAGGAACTGCAAGTAACGAGGATATGGGTTATATTGATAACTCCATAACAGGTACAGCAGGTAGTGGAACTGCTCATAACAATATACAGCCATCTTATGTTTGCTATGTGTGGAGAAGAACAGCTTAATGATAAAAATAAGGAGATAAATTATGTCAGTAGCTTCAACGACTAGAAAACAGCAGTTCACTTTAGACCAAGTAACAACAGAATTTGACTTTACATTTAGGGCAATAGACGCTGCTCCAACAGATATTAAATGTAGAGTATATAATGGTGGTACTACAGGCACATTGACTTATACTACTGATTATACTGCTGATGTAGAAGAAGATGGTATTGGTGGTACTGTTACTTTAATTGATGCAGGAGCGGTATCTCTTGGAACTCTTACAGTCTATCGGGTAACTACTAATACTCAAAGTTCTGATTATGAGGATTATAACCAGTTCCCAGCTGATACTTTAGAGGGTGATTTAGATAGAAGAACCCTATTATCTCAAGAGACAGCAGAAGATGTGGTTAGGTCATTAAAGCTTGATGTTACTCAAGATATGACTTCCGTAGATGCAACAATACCTGTTCCAGCAAAAGGAGATATTTTTGGTTGGGATACAGCTGGTACTTCTTTGATAAGATATGATAACCCAGCTACAGCTTTTGCATCAGCAACGAGTGAAGCAACGACTGCTACGAGCGAGGCAACCACAGCTACGGCTCAGGCAGCTATTGCATCAAGTGAAGGTACATCTGCAACATCTAGTGCAGCTACGGCTACATCAAGTGCTACAGTTGCTACAAGTGAAGCGACTACCGCAGCTAGTGCTATTACAGCATCTGCATCTTCGGCTACAACATCTGCTTCACACGCAACAACTTCTAGTGATTATGCAACTGTATCTTCTAGCCACGCAACAACTTCTAGTGATTATGCAACTGTATCTTCTAGCCACGCAACAACTTCTAGTGATTATGCAACTGTATCTTCTAGCCACGCAACAACTTCATCTGACTTTGCTACTGTGGCTACGAGTTCTGCTACTGTATCTACGAGTGAGTCTACGACAGCAGTAAGTTCGGCAGCAACTGCAACTTCTTCGGCTACTGTAGCTACTTCGGAAGCAACTACTGCTGCAAGTTATTCTGCTGCTTTATCCGTAGGAACATTAACATTTATCATAGATGGTGGTGGTGCTGCTATTTCAACAGGAATTAAAGGAGATTTAAGAATACCTTTTGCTTGTGATATATCATCTATAACATTATTAGCTGACCAATCTACTTCTACTGTAATTGATATTTGGAAAGATACTTATGCAAACTTTCCACCAGATAATACTGATACTATTACAGCTAGTTCGGAAGGTACAATTTCTGCTGCTGTAAAGTCAGAAGATACAGATATATTCGGCTGGACAACATCAATAACAGCAGATGATATATTGAGATTCAATGTAGATTCTAACGACAACGCTCAAAGAATAACTCTAGCATTAAAGGTGGAGAGATAATGGCTATAGCTAAAGCAACTGGTGGTACAATTACCTATGATGGAAATTATGTAATTCATACCTTTCTCTCTAGTGGAACATTCTCTACTACATCTGCTTTTAATGTAGAAACTATTGTAGTCGCAGGAGGTGGTGGAGGTGGATATGCTGGTTCAAGAGGTGCTGGTGGTGGTGGTGGAGGTGGTCTAATATATGATTCTTCTCACGCAGTTACAGCACAGGCATATCCAATAACAGTAGGAGATGGTGGTGCTGGTGGAATATCAGATATACCTACAGACGGCAGGAGAGGTGCCGACGGAGCAAATTCTGTTTTTGATGACAAAACCGCTGATGGTGGTGGTGGTGGTGGTGGAGAATTTACAACAGATGGTCGTGATGGTGGTTCTGGTGGTGGTGGAGCAGGTGGAGAGAATGGTGGTACAGGAACAGGTGGTACAGCAACCGCTACTCAAGGATATGATGGTGGAGATGGTTATGCGACATCTTCGGTAGCTGCTGCTGGTGGCGGTGGAGGTGGTGCAGGAGCAGTAGGTACAAATGGTGTTTCTACTCAAGGTGGTAATGGAGGAGTAGGTTTAGATTATAGTACAGAATTTGGAACAAGTGTTGGTGTGTCTGGTTGGTTTGCTGGTGGAGGTGCTGGAGACTCTGGTGCTGGTAATAGCGGTACAGGAGGAACTGGTGGAGGTGCTGCCGATGGAGCAGCAGGAACAGCAAACACTGGTGGAGGTGGTGGTGGAAATGGTACAAGTATAGTCGCTGGTGCTGGTGGTTCAGGTATAGTGGTAATAAAATATTTAGGTGTTGTTCCATCTTCACAAGGTATGATATTAACACAGGTATAAAGGAGAGTATATGGATATGTTCGCACTTGCAAGGCTCATCAAAGAAGCTGGAATACCAATCGGAGCGTTCATACTATGTGCTTGGATGGTTGTCTATATTGTCAAAAGGTTAGCTGGGGTAATAGATGACCTTGCTACGAATATGAAGGTATTCACTAATCGTGTAAGAAATGAACACGATAGGAGCAAAGACCAACACGAAGCTATGATGGAACAGCACAAAGAGATGATTAAAACTCTAGGTCGTATAAACGGATATAAATAATGGCAGATAAGATAGATATTAAGAGAGCTGGATTAAGTTTAAAAAGCGGACTATCTTGGTTTAAAACATCTATGATAGGTGTCAAACTTGTTGTAATAGCATTGATAGTTTTTACTGTATATAGGGCTTGGTTTATGGAAAAGAATAGGCAAGATACAAGCATCAATGTAGAGGAAGGCGGAACTCTAAACCTAAAGCAAACTCAGGGCAGTAATGAAAAGTTCCAAGTATTCGGTGAGGCTTATGTTTTCTGTGAATCTCCGAGCAGATATGGAGTTGGATTAAGAACAGGCATAAAATTCTAAGGGGGTAATATGAAGATACTATTTTTAGCAGTAATTACTATAATGGCTGGACTACTCGGTGCTTATGCTGGAGCAAACGGAACATCAAAGAATTGGAGAAGAATAGGTGTACCATTATTAACAGTTGTAGTAGGCTTTTTTGTTCTTGGGATAAGAGCTATATTCCTTATGTTTCGTTCAGTAGCGTTGAGTATTGGATATGGTTTTCCATCTCCTGATGATGATGAGCCATCAGCACTCGGTGCTTTCTGGGTTAAGAAGTTCCCTAACGATAAGCTAAAAGCTAACGCAGCAATAAGAGGAACAGTTGGATTAGTAGAAGCATTGTCTGTAATGATTATCCCGATAGTAACTGGTGAATGGATTCTTTATATACTACTTGCACCTTACATTGTATTGATAAATATTGTATTTGGTTCAATAGTAACTGGTGAGGGAACATTCAAATTACTCGGCAAAGAACTGCTGTGGGAAGAATTTTTAATACACGGACTAAACACATTCATTGTCCTTTGTATTATGGTCTTATAACAATCTACCTTAATAACGGGGTTTTGCCGTCAGCTAGTTCTTTAAATACATTCTTTGCTAACTCTTCTTGGCCTTCAATTATATTCTCCTCAGCTTCCTTTAGATACTGCTTGGACTCTTGATACTTCTTGAGAAGCTTTAAGACACAGGCTATGTTGAATAGAACCTTGAACTCTTTAGGGCTTATCAGTTTAGCCATTACCCACATTGTGAGGGCTTCCTTATGGCTTCCGTTAGACCAGCGTTTATGACCTCTTGTATGCCAAGCATACCAAGCTGCTGGGTCTTCATAGACAGCACTCTCTACAAGCCAGTAATCATCTACATACATTCTCATTATGTGAGTAAGCTTTACTGCATATCCAGTAATGAATATGGCTATCAAAATAGGATAGCTGACTATAAGTGTTGCCAATGCCAACATAACACCGACACAAGGGATATAGGCATATCGTTCTGTAATCTCTTGTTGTACTCTTTTTAAGTTAGAGAAAGGTGCAATGGTAACAAAGTACCACATCATTCCGTAAGACACCATATTCCAGCCATTAAAATAGACATACGCTCCCCATCCTAGAATAGACGAAAGGCCTACCCAAAAGAATATATCCTTTACAGTATATGCTCTCTTTCTCATTATTGTATTACCGGCACAGGACTGTAGGAAAGAATGGTAGAATGTTATCTTAGCTGGGAAGAAGCATAGCGATAGATAAAAACCAACTGTCTTTATTGCCATAACTAATTTACCTATGTGCATTCTATGGTCTTCTGGTACTGTCTCCATTTTAGTTTTAATTTTTACAGCACCAACAAACTTCTTAGAATGAAGCCACCAGATGATAGGCATTATAATTATTAAAACCCAATGAGAACTTCCTAACAAAACCAAAGGAATAAGAAATCCTACTGTATACCAAGTGCAACAATAGAGCAATGGTATAGCAACTATATGAGGAACACACATTGCACTTAATAGGCATAGTAGGGGTAGGGTATATCCACGGCTAGATATCCACATAGCACCTTGATTATTGGCTGGGTTGATAGCGAAGAGAATACCAGCTAGGAAAGATACATTTGTAGCTCCGAAGGCTAGGTATATCATAATGCTAACGGCAGCGTGTATTAAAAGATTAACTATATGGTCTTTCTTAGGACTCCACTTGTAAGACCCAGTAATCCATAGGAATATCTTATGCCATTTATTTTTAAACTTAGGTGGATTGTGGAATATAGCTATATCATCTGAGACATACGAGTATCTAAGAGTTCGGTGATAAAGTAAGATGTTTATTACAAATATGATTCCTATTCTAGCTAACATTTCTCACTCCTTTTTTAATTGAACGCCATAGATACTTTAGATCGTCAGCGTTGTTTATCTCCTTAATCTTATTCAACCAAAAATCAGGGTACTTCCATACATCATATATCTTCTTAACATATTTTCTTTGAGATTCATTGCTCTGCTCTGGAGTATCGTAGAAACTAGCTTGAGCTGTCTTAGCGTATCCTTTCCTTAGTAGATAATGGACTAGCTTTAGAGTTCTTACAGAGTCCTCTTCCGTCTCATTTGGAAATCCAAACATCACACTTATATGTGGTTCAAGCCCAGCCTCAGAAGCTTTGATTAAATACTTTATATCTTCGGTTGTAGTTCCTTTGTTTATCTTATTGAGCGTCTCTTGGTTAGCACTCTCCACACCAAACAGAAGCATCCTAAAACCAGCTTCACGCATCCTAACATAGTCCAAGTCAACAAGACGCATATTACAAGAAATAGGAATATCAATATTTTTAATGCCATCACAAAAATCATCTAACCACCCCC
>Ga0222628_1000703_pt1 | contig 12609 bp, 12 predicted proteins | sample AntAcemetageno95_FD_179860 | JGI IMG/M metagenome (GOLD analysis project Ga0222628, IMG submission 179860) | Saline water microbial communities from Ace Lake, Antarctica - #95 | ecosystem: Environmental > Aquatic > Non-marine Saline and Alkaline > Saline | place: Antarctica: Ace Lake | collected...
AATATCTTTTTATTTTAATAATGTAATGAAAAATAAGTCTCCAAGAAAAGTCGTGGAATTAGCAAGAATTTTAAATAATATTTTTGGAATTAAAAATAAGAAAACAATTCCTGATAAAAAAATAGAATCTCAAGAGCCTACATCATTGGAGTCACAAAATAAATCCGTTGAAAAAATAAATATACCTAAAAAAGCTGGATTTCATATGGAAAAAACACTAACCCCAGAAAGGGATGATGACTAAAATAAAAACGCTCTATTAAATGGAGCGTTTTTTTATTGCAAATATTATTTAAATTCTTCTACTGTGACCGCCTGAGCTTTTTTGTCTATTTGATCTTCATTCATAAGCCCTTCTTTGGCTCCATAAAAATTAACCACATTTCCTCCATTAGCCACTCCCCATTTCAAAGCTTCTTCAATTCCTTTTTCCTTAAGAATAGCTGATAAAAATCCTGAGCCAAATCCATCCCCTGCTCCAGTTAAATCAACTGGATTTTCTTTTGTCGCTTTAGCAAAAATAATTTTTTCTCCATCCAGAGCATAGCTTCCATCCTCCCCATCAGTCATCCCAATTATTTTTGGACCAAGCTTGGAAAGCTCAGAAAATAGAAATTTAATATCATCACTTTTGTCCCCAGTAATTTCAATAGCCTCATCCCGATTTAAAATTAAAATTTCCGCTTTTCCCATAAGTTCAAAGACTTTCTCTTTATTTTCTTTAAGATTAGCTTGTCCAGGATTAACTGCCAAGCGGATGTTCTTTTCTTCCATTATTTTCATAATCTTATCCATGTTCCCTTTCCAATCACCATTAAGCGCGCTCACAAAAAACCATTCTGATTCTAGATTTTGATCAATTTCCAATTTTTCATTAGCATCACGATTGAAAAAAATTGTTCGATCTCCATCGTCTTTATTAATCAAAATCGCAGAAAGATCAGTTTTAAAAGTATCATCCGTTTGAATAAAGCTAGTGTCAACCTTCTCATTATTTAAGTTTTCTTTTATCCAAGAACCTTCATAGTCATTACCCACTCGACAATAACAAGCCGTGTCTATTCCAAGTCTAGCTAAGCCCTGTGATGAATTAGCAGCACAACCCCCTGGCGCTTCAAAGCGATCTTCAATTTGATACTTAGCACCATATTCAAAAGCAACTAACTTCTTAACTGCCAAATCACCTGGATTATCAATTATTTTCATTTCAGAAGTTGGAAAGAAAATATCCTTCGATCCACTTCCGATACAAATTATTTTTTTCATAAATATTTAAAATAAAAATTAGTCTTCTAAAAGCGAATCAAGATTCATTAAAGCAGGTTTGGGAATCTCCAAAATATGCAGAATGGTTGGCGCAATATTACCCAAAATTCCTCCACCCTTTAACTTATTTTCCTTATACTTATCACTCACTAAAACAAATGGGACAGGATTTTTAGTGTGAAAAGTGTTAGGCTGATCTGAGTTAAAATCAATCATTACATCTGCATTTCCATGATCAGCTGTAATTATTAAATTGCCACCTTTTTTCAAGACCAACTCTGAAATTATACCTATCTGATCATCTAAAATTTCCACTGCTTTAATTGTTGCTTTGAGGTCACCAGTATGACCAACCATATCAGCATTAGGAAAATTAAGTGCGATAAAATCATATTTATCATTTTCAATTGAATCACAAACTTCCTTGGTTATTTCTCTGGCATCCATTTCTGGAAAATCAGCATAGGAGTTAACCTTTTTTGACTTTAAAATTTTTCGCTCCTCTCCACCAATTGGATTAGCAAAACCACCATTAAAAAAATAAGTGATATGAGCAAACTTTTCAGTTTCCGAAATATAAAGTTGACGCAAACTTTGAAGTGCCACTGGCAAAGTATGTGAAACTTCTTTATCCATAAAAGCAGTATGAATATCCAAATCTGGTCCGAAACTTGTCATCGCAACAAAATAAAGATTTTTTATTCTATCAACGATTGGCATATCCTCTTCGATAATTTTTTGATTATTAACTGCTACAAAAAGTTTAGAAAACTGACGCGCCCTGTCAGATCGAAGATTGAAAAAAATAACTGCATCAGATTCTTTTATTTGTGCTAACGGCTTATCATTTTCCATGACAACGCTTGGGAAAATATATTCATCTTTAATTCCATTTTTATAAGCATTCTCAATTATTTCTTCAGGAGAATTTGCTTGTCCACCTCGACCATATACCATTGCATCATAAGCCAAAATTATTCTTTTCCAAATTTTAGTCCGATCCATACCATAAAATCTTCCGCCAAGAGTAGCGATCCTACCAACTCCCTCTTCTTCCATTATTTTTTTAAAATGAGCCAAATTCTCCAATGCACTTTGTGGATAAGAATCTCGACCATCAGTAAAAAAATGACAAAATACTTCTTCAATTCCATTTATTTTTGCTAACTTTAGAAGAGCGCGAAAATGTTCTGGATCACTATGCGGGCTATCTTCATTACTCATTAAACCTAAAAGATGCAATCGACTTTTATTTTTTTCAACATGTTGAACTGCGCCAACAAATGCTTCGTTTTTAAAAAATGTTCCATTTTTAATGCTTTCCGTAATATAATAAGAATCTTGTTTTACTATTCTTCCTGCTCCAATATTCAAATGACCAGCTTCCGAACCACTCATCTTATTACCTTCCAATCCAACATTTTTTCCAGTAGCACCTAAAACAGTAGAGGGATACAGCGAATAAAGCCGATCTAAATTCGGTTTTTTTGCCATAGAAATGGCATTTCCCCTTGAAGGTGGTGCTACTCCCCATCCATCAAGAATCATTAAGATTGTTGGTTTTTTAGCCTCATTCATAATTTATTTTAATTCTTCTTCAATCCTCAGCAATCGATTATACTTACAAATTCGCTCACCTCGAGAAAGTGAACCCGATTTCATATATTCAGCTCCAACGCCAACTGCTAAATCTGAAATAAAGTCATCAGTTGTTTCTCCAGAGCGATGCGAAATAACAATCCTCATTTTATTTTTCTGAGCTAATTTTATACAATCGATTGTTTCTGAAAGTGATCCAATTTGATTGACTTTAATAAGAACTGAATTACAGGCTTTTTCTTCAATTGCCTTTTCTAATCTGCCTACGTTAGTGACCAAAAGATCATCTCCAATTGTCATTGTATTGCCACCAATTTTTTCATTCAACATTCTCCAGCCCTCCCAATCACCCTCCTCTAATCCATCTTCAACTGAAATAACATTATATTTTTCAATCCATTCGTTATAAATATTAATTAAAGTTTCACGACTAATACTATCATTATCTGGACTAAAAATATATTTTTGTTCTTTCTCATCATAAAATGATGAGGCGGCTGCATCAATCGCTATATTAACTTCGCTTCCTTTTTTATAGCCCGCTTTCTCAAAAGCCATATGAATTAATTCAAGCGGTTCGGCATTACTCCCTAAATTTGGAGCAAATCCACCTTCATCGCCAACTCCTATGCTTTGATTTTTTTCAACTAAAATTTTCTTTAACTGATTAAAAATTTCACTTCCAGCTCGATATTGTTCCTTAAAAGTTTCTATTCCATCTGGAACAATTTTATATTCTTGAATCGCCAAGCCAGAATTGCTATGCTGTCCACCATTAATGACATTAAACATTGGAATTGGTAATTTAAATTCCTTTGAAAAATCAAACGTCTCAGCAATATATTGATACAATGGGATATTTTTTTCCATTGCTGCTGCCCGAGCACAAACCAAGGAAACTCCTAAAATAGCATTGGCACCCAATACATTTTTATTCTCCGTACCATCCAAATCTAACATCTTCTTATCAATTTCTTTTTGGCTAGAAACTTCCAAACCTTCTATTTCTGGAGCAATTTTTTCATTAACATTAGCAACTGCCTTTAAAACTCCTTTTCCAGAAAATCTCTTTTCATCGCCGTCGCGAAGTTCTAACGCTTCAAGTTTACCAGTTGATGCTCCTGATGGAACAGCAGCTCTGGCTCTAATCCCTGATTCTAATTCGATTTCCACTTCCACTGTTGGATTACCTCTTGAATCCAAAATTTCTCGCGCAAATATTTTTTTAATTGTAGACATGATATTTTTATTAATTTTTAAATAATTTATATTTATTTTAAAACTTCTATTCCAGGCAAATTATTTCCACTTAGATATTCTAACATAGCTCCCCCTCCAGTTGAAACGAAATCAACTTTATCCATCCCATTTTCTTTTTCTAAAATAACAACTGTCTCTCCTCCGCCAACAACGCTATAAGCATCACTTAAGAAAATTGCATCAGCAATTTCTTTTGAAGCTTTATAATATTTTTCATCTTCAAATTTACCCATTGGACCATTCCAAACAATCGTTTTTGCATTTTGTATAATCTCCTTATATTTCTCAACACTATCAGGACCAATATCCAATCGATCATCAACAAAATCAGAAGGCAGGATTACTTTTTCGCTAAACTCAATCTTTTGATCAATTGCTTCATTGGCAATTTTTCCTCCAACTAAAACATTATCATATATATTTTCAAAAAATTTTATCACTGGCAATTTAGTTTCAATTTTTGCTCCACCTATAATCGCAACTGCTGGAACTTCCACCTCTCCCCTAACTTTATCCATTTCTTCAATTTCTTTTTGTAACCAAAATCCAGCATAACTTGGGATAATCTTTGCCACGCCCGTTACCGAAGATTGATCACGATGACAAACACTGAAAGCATCATTTACAAAAACGTCAAATGGTTCAGCAAGCTTTCTTGAAAAATTTTCATGAATTTTTCTTGCCCCGTGATCCGATGAATCATCGGATTTTACGGGGTCTTCTCCTTCATGAAAACGAACATTTTCCAAAAGCAAAACTTCTTCTGGTAAAGTGTTTTCCAATTTCACTCTCACTTTTTCTCCGATACAATCATCCACAAAAACAATTTTTTGCCCAACGCCCTGAGCAACATCATCCTTAATTTGCTCTAAAGAAAATTCCAAATTTTTTTGACCTTCTGGCTTGTCCGCCGAAGTTTTAACGGCGGCGGGTCGACCGAGATGAGAACACAAAGCTATCTTACAATTATTTTTCAAAAGATAATCCAAAGTTTCCCTGCAAGCCTTAATCTTAAAATCCTCTGTAACTTTACCATTTTTAATCGCTACATTAAAATCAGCTCTAAGTAGAACTTTTTTTCCTTCTAAATCAGCATCTTGTATTTTATTCATTTTTATTTTATGTCCTTACACGTGTCCTTACACGTGTACTTACATGTGTAAGTACTTATATTTTTTGTTTAACCCATCCCTAAAATTCCAATAATAACTCCAAGTCCTGCTGTTAAAATAGTAATAATCCAAAAACGCATTGTAACTTTGGTCTCTGGCCAACCCCTAGCTTCGAAATGATGATGAATTGGCGCAGCTAAGAAAATTTTTCTCTTAAATAGTTTTTTCGAAGTCAATTGAATAACAACTGATCCTGATTCAATTACATAAATAAATACAATCACAAACAAAACCAGAGCTGAATTTGTAAGCATAGCAATCACACCCAATGTCGCTCCCAAAGAAACCGCTCCCGTATCCCCCATAAAAAATCGAGCTGGATAAATATTAAACCAAAGGAAAGCCAACAGTGCTCCTGAGATTGCAGCACAAAATGCAGCTAGATCTAATCTATTTTGAGAGTAAGCAATTATAGTAAAAGCGCCAAAGGCAATTGAAAGGATTCCACCGTTCAAACCATCTAGCCCATCAGTCTCATTGGAAGAGATTGCTGCGAAAAGAATGACAAAAATAAAAAGTGGGATATACCAGAAACCAATACTAAAATCTCCAACAGCAGGAACATGAAAAACATCCCAACCTAATTTATAAAAAAACCACCAAGCGCCTAAGCAAGCGATAAGGATTAACCAACCAAAACGAACAATAAAACGCATTCCTCCACCCTTATTCTTTCCAATTCCCTTAACACTCATCCAATCGTCAAAAAGTCCCAGTGTTCCAGCTGCTACCAATGCAAAAAGAGGAAGCCATGTTTGACTACGACTTAAAAAGTCTAATTTTGCAATAAAACAAAATCCAAAAACATTTGAAAGATAAGGGAAAATATAATGAGAAATAAGAATTAAAATAAAAACTGAAGACCAAACAAGAAAACCTCCCATAGTCGGAGTCCCCTCTTTATCCTTATGCATCTCATTAACATAGGTAAGTTTCTTTCCATCAACAGAATTTTTCTTGATTCTGATTCCAATTTTATATTTATATAGAAAATGAGTCCAAATTGGAGTTAGAAAAAAAGCAATCAGAAAAGCCAAAAAACCAGTGGCTAAAATTTTTAAGACATTTATAACCTCAGGTATAGTTTGTATTTGTGCTAATTCCATATTATTAAAATTTATAATTTATTTCCATTCATAATTTTCAAAAACCCATCCGATCAAACTCTCCATATCCTCCCAACGCTCTGGATCATTTAGGATTACTGCGATTATTTTATGCTTTCCAGTCTGGTCAACCGCTCCTGTTAAAAGTGATTTTCCAGCCAGAGGAGTGAAGCCTGTTTTCCCACCAATACAATTTGGCAATGTTTCCAGAAGCTCATCAGTATTTTTCAATTCGTGCATATATTCTCCATCACAAGAATAAAATTCTCCCTCCTTAATCTTCATAATATCCCAAATGATTTGATGTCGCAAAGAATAAGAAGCGATCCGAGCCATATCATAGGCAGTTGAATAACATTCACTTTCCCTACCATCAATTTCCAATCCAGAAGGAGTGCAGAAATTAGTATCAATAAAGCCCAAATTTTTTGCCTTTTCGTTCATCATCTTAACAAATTTCTCCTTAGAACCTCCAATATGAATTGCCAGTGCTGTCGCTGCATCATTAGCACTATTTATAAGCATTGCTCTCAAGAGATCCATCGCCTTAACTTTTTCTCCAGTAAACATTCGGTTTGAGGGACAAAATCCAGTCGCAGGACATCCCACCTTTGTTCCTGGAAGAATTAATGATTCCCTAGTTATTGTCACCTCTTCTTCTAAATTTTTAATATTCTCAACTGTCAGAATAGCTGTCATTATTTTGGTCAGTGATGCAATCTGAGTTTGCTCTCTTCCTTGATCATAATGAAGGATAGTCCCACTTTCCACATCAATTACTACTGAAGATCCTGCCCAAATTTTTAAATTAGGATTACTTCCTTTTTTAACTGGATAAATTCCGGCAACAAATACACCTTCTTCTGGAAAAATATTATGCCCTTCATACTTTTTTTCTTCAGATTTTTCTTTTTCACCTACTTCGCAAATTCCTTTCATCGATTCACAAGAATCGACTTTTTTTTCCAAAACTACCTGTTGATCTTCAACCGTAGGATTATCCATCTGTCCAATCGTCCATAAAGGAAAAAGAGGAGCAATTAAAATCAATAAAATATCTATCATAATTTAGTTTCCGATTACGCTGTCAATTCTCTCATCTTTCGACAAAGTTTCAAAATCTGGCAACTGTTCGATCCTTTCCAGCCCCATTTTCTTAAGAAAATCAAAAGAAATCTTATAAAGATATCCTCGATTATCCTTTGGATTTTCAATTCTTTCTAACAATCCTCTCATCATCAAAGATCGCAACGTAAAACTACAATTAACTCCACGGATGGCTTCGACCTCCATTCGACTGATTGGTCCACGATAAGCCACTACTGCTAAAACCTCCAAACCAGCTTTACTTAAATTTTCTTGAATTTCACTTTTAATTAATTTATCTAAAATTTCTGAATTTTCTGAATTTGTCGCCATTTGTGCTTCGTCTTCTTTTCGCAAAATCACAATTCCTCTTTGACTTCCAGAATAATCATTTCCTAACATCATTAAAGCATTTTCCACTTCGGGTTTAGAAGCACCAGTAATTTTAGCGATTCGTGAAAGATTGACCGCTTCACCGCTCAAAAAAAGAATGCTCTCTATTTGTGATTTTAATTTTTCTAAATCCATATAAATAATTTTTATTTTAAATTCAAATTTTATTTAATTTACTGATTTTTCAGCCATAGGCTGATCCGCCTTTGGCGGAAATTTTTCTATATCCATTTTGAATTTTATCTTTAATTAAGAATTAGAAATTTTTAATCGAATGTCCTCACCAATATCATTTTGCTCTACATCAACGATTCTTTGCTTAACCATTTCCAGAATTGCCAGAAAAGAAACAATCACATCAACTTTGTTCTCAGCATTGGCCGTCAATTCTGCAAAAGAAGTTTCGATTTTCTGCCGTAAAAAATTCTGCAAATCATCAATTTTTTGTTCCAACGTCATTACCTCTGCAACAAATTCTTGTTCTAATTTTTCAACTACTGGGATATCCTCAAGAATACTTTGAAAATATTTTTTAAAATCATAAACATTAAAATTTTCTGGCGGATAGAAAGTTGATTTCACTCCAGAAAAAATTTCTCTTGAATATGCAATTTTTTTCTGCTCAGAAATCTTTCCTAATTTTAAAGAAGCTTCCTTAAATTTTTTATATTCTTCCAACTGCTCCGCTAGATCCTTAATTTCTTCTTCTTCATCTTCACTAAATTCCAAAAGTGGCAACAAGGCTCTAGACTTTATGAGAATCAATTTAGAGGCAACTGATAAAAAATCAGCTAAATTTTCTAAATTTATAGTTTCACTATTTTTAATGTATTCCAAATACTGATCAGTAACGTGGGCTAAACTAAATTCTGTAATGTTCATTTTTTCCTTTTCAATCAATTCTAAAAGCAAATCCAATGGTCCTTCAAATTTTTCAGTTTTAATATGATAAGGCATTATTATTTTTTCGATTTACTAAAACTTCCTTTTATTGGTTCTTCTATTTTTAAATACTGACTTACTAAAATCCGAAAGGAAGATTCATATTCTCCTGAACCGATATAAATTTTCTTATTTTTCAAAATCAAATTATCAACGTAGACTGGCAATTTCAGGACTCCAGTAAAAGCTGGCACCGCGCCTACTTTTCCAATCAAATTTTTTTTCATCCAAGCTTCTTTAGCAAAATCAATTTTTTTATAGTTCTTCTCCCCTGCCTTTTTTCTTCCAGCGTTGATAATTTTTAAAAGTTTTTTCTTATCCAAATTACGATTAGCAGAAATAACTGCTGCTAGATAATCCTTGCTATCAACCTTCATCACCAAAGATTTAGCAACCTCCTGAGGCTTAACTTTTTCAGTTTGAGAGGTGTCCCAAGCAGTATAAGTTGTTCTATGCTCAATAGTTTCAAATTTATATTTCTTTTCGCTTAAATAAGCTAATATTTTCTTTGATATAGCCATATAATTAATCTTAATATTACTTTCCAATAATAGCATTTTTTTTCGACTAAAACAAACCTTGACTATTGACAAAAAGGTAGATAAAATGTATACTTATTCGAAATAGTTCATTAATAAAAAACCCAATTTATAAGGAGATTTTGCTATGAAAAAATGTAAGCTTTTTCTAATTCTACTCCTAGGTTTTATTTTGTCCGCTTCCATCCCACCGACAATGTCAGAAATAGCAAAAGCAGAAGGAAATGATTGCTCAGAAGAAAAAATCAATGAAAAGATTGAACAACTAAAAAAAGAAAAGCTGACAGGAGAAGATATAAATTTTACCTATTATCATTCCGCTTTCCATTGTGCCTTTACTGATAAATATGGGAATCTAATTTGGGCTATATTTCTACAAGAAGATCCCGGAGAATTTTTTGATTTTGGCTGGGATTCTCAAAACTTCAAAAATGCTAAACTTGGAATTACCATAAAACAAGAACTTGAAGAATGCCCCTATCTTTACATTATTCGAGCTGATATAAGAAAAATTCCTAAAACCGAAAAAGAATTTACGATTCATTTTAGCTATCTCGATTGGGATTCTCAGACAACATTAAAAATTCAAATAAAAAAGCCTTAATAAAAAAAACGGCCCATCGCTAATGCGAATGGGTCTTTTTTATCCTGAGCTTTTTGAAGGATTTATTTCTCAAAATTAGAATTGGCTAGTCCAAAAAGTTTTTTTCTCATTTAACCATTTCTGCAATTCATTTTTTAAAGCAATAGGCTGGATTTTTTCTTGATCTAAAAAATTTAAATCAATCCAAGCAAATTCCAAATAATCTTCTAAGGCTTTGACTTCTCCATCAGGAATTTCACCAGAGAAAACTAAATTAAATTCATGATGTTTATCACCATCTTTATTAAAATAATTTTCATTCGCTCCAATAAATTTTAGATTAGAAATGGATTTCCCAATTTCCTCTTGCATTTCTCTTTCTAGGGCCTCTTCGGCCTTTTCACTAAAATCAATATGCCCACCTGGGAAAAAATAATAATCTGCCTCCTTTCTTTTGCAAAATAGAATTTTTCCATCCTTAACGATAAAAGCGCGTGCGCAAACTTCAAAAAACTTATCCATATTATTTAGCATCTCTGCCTGAATTAATTTTTATTATTAATAAAGGAGAAATTAAATTATTTATTTATTAAATTTAGTCGCGTTATTAAATTTATCAAAAAATTTGATTTTACATGATTAACGACTATCCTTCAATCTAAATACTGGATAAAATCCAGAAATAGCAACTATCACTATTACTAAAAATACAATTTTTATTGGAAAGAAAATTAGAAGAATAGAAGATAAAATTGCTGCAAAAATATACCCGACTGGCATCGCAGTCCTAAAAAAATCAATTAAATCAACATCATCTCCATCGATTTGTTTGTAAAAATAAGAATCTCTAAGTATCTCAATCATAGCCGCTCCAATTCGAGTAGTAAATAAAATAATTGACCAATAGAAAATACTCTCGGAAACAAAAAAGTATATAACTCCTGTCGAAATTACCATAACAGTCAAAGAAAAGAATAAAAATTCTTTTTCTCCATATTTTTTGTCAGCCAAAACTCCAACTGGATATTGCAATAAAACAAAAGGAATGAGCATAAACGTAAAAGCTGTTCCAATCTCACTCCAAGAAAGTCCCACGATTTCTCTAAGATAGATTGGCATATAAATTATAGTTAAAGCATAGAAAACTTCTAGAATAAATGAAACATAATAAATTCTAATAATATTTTTTTTCTTCCAAGCATGCCTTAGAAGATCAATGACTTTTAATCTTTTTTGATGGAAATGTTTAACCTGACCAACTGTACTTAAAAATATTATCAAAATTAAAACAACTAGAATAAAAACTAAAATAAAAATTCCATTAAAATCAAATTTATTTAAAACTCGAGTAGAAACAAATGGACCAAAAAGTAAGCCAAAATTATATATTGTCAGATACATTCCTCTAATTCGCCCAGAAAATTCATCCTTTGAATTAGCTTCTAAAATTATATCCAAAACAACAAAAGAAAGCATCGAAAAAATAATAAAAGATGCAGCTAAATAAGCAGATAGATTTGAAATTCCAAAAAAGATTAAGGCGGATAATGCTAAAATTTCAAAAAGACAAGCTAAACTAAAAACAGAATATCTTCCAAATTTTCTTACCAACTTATGTAAATTTAAAAGAATTATCAAAAAGACAGCGTAAGCTCCAGCATAGAAATATCCAACCATACTTGCTCCGACAATTTTTTCAAAAAAAGTCGACAAAATATACATTGAAACGGCCTGAGAAAAACCAATAAAAAAAGAGATTAGGGCTATTATCTTTACCCTATGTTTATTTAACTTTTCTTTGTGTTTTAGCATTTTTTATTTTTTCAATTTTTGGATTCCTGCTTCTTTTAAAGATTTTTCATCTAACTCACTTGGGGCTCCCATCATCAAATCTTCTGCTTCTCCCGTTTTTGGAAAAGCTATTACTTCTCGAATATTTGGCTCATTTGCAAGAATCATTACAATTCTATCAATACCAGGAGCAAATCCTCCGTGTGGCGGTGCACCATATTCAAAAGCTTCTAAAATATGTCCGAATCTTTTTTCTTGATCATCTTCACTTATTTGCAAAATATCAAAAATCTTTTTTTGCAATTCTCTTTTATGAATTCGAATACTTCCTGAAGAAAGCTCATATCCGTTTAAAACAAGGTCGTAAGAATCAGCACGAACATTCATCGGATCTGATTCTAATTTATCAATATCTTCTGAAAGGATTGAACAAAATGGATGATGTGATGAAGTGACTTCACCTTTCTCATTTTTTTCAAACATTGGAAAATCAACAATCCAACAAAAGGCTAGCTCATTTGGATCATCCTTATTCTCTCGCAAATCTGGTTTATCAGTTCCATACTTCTCCATTGATTCTTTATAGGTGATACGTGGAAATGGATTTGTTTTTATTTTTTTATCCGGAACAATTTCCTTTGCCATTTCTATAAACATTTTTTCAGTAAACTCCAAAATATCATCCCTTCCAACAAATGACATTTCATAATCAAGTTGGGTAAATTCAGGTTGACGATCGCCCCTTTGATCTTCATCTCGCATACATCTTGCAATTTGGAAATATTTTTCAATACCCGCAACCATAAGCATCTGTTTATATTGTTGGGGACTCTGAGGCAAAACATAAAACTTTCCTTGATGAAGTCGTGAAG
>Ga0222628_1000704_pt1 | contig 12606 bp, 18 predicted proteins | sample AntAcemetageno95_FD_179860 | JGI IMG/M metagenome (GOLD analysis project Ga0222628, IMG submission 179860) | Saline water microbial communities from Ace Lake, Antarctica - #95 | ecosystem: Environmental > Aquatic > Non-marine Saline and Alkaline > Saline | place: Antarctica: Ace Lake | collected...
CGTTTAGCGATTACAAGTATCATGACTCTGGTACTGGGACAAACGTCGAGGCTGCAGCCGACACCACATTGGAAACCCCAACCGGGGAAGCGCGTGACGTAGGTAGCCAGATCGAGGGAGCCACAGCCAACGTCTATAAGTCTGTGGCGACCAACACGTATGCTGGCTCGTTTGCCATTACCGAACACGGGTTGTTCAACTTGGCGGCGGGCGGTACCCTCATGGATCGCTCTGTGTTCACCGCGCTGACCGTGGCGTCCGGCGATCAAATAGAATTCACGTACCAGTTAACTTGTACGGCGGGAGGCTAATCATGGCAGATAAAACAGACGGCATTCTTGACCGAGTAGGAAAGGTGCAACAACCACAACTGGCTGATTTCTTTTCAGAAATCGTAAGCGGATCACCACCAGATACATCAAAATGGTATTTAGTGGAGGACAATGATGCGTCGGTGACTGTAAACGTTTGGACAGACGAGACAATACAACTTCTAAATGTAGCGGGGACAGGCGCAGCCGATAACGCTATTGCGAGAACGACAAATTTGATTGTTTTCGGAAAAAAACATAAGAATCCAGAAGATGAAACAACCGAAGTAGAATTAACAGTAAGGTTTTTAATAAAGTGCGCTGATAATACAGGTGAATATGCAGTTGGTTTAGCGTCGGCTATTAGTGTACCGACGGCAGATCAATACGACTCGGGAACTATACACGCGGCTGGACTTCACTGCGATAATGACACAGTGAGAACTGTAACAGATGACGGCACAACTCTTGAGGCTACCGATGTAAGTGCACAGGTTACCCAAGCCGCCTATCATCTTATAAAAATTGTTCTAACATCAACAGATACTAAATTCTATATCGACGGTACTCTTCGCGCGACACATTCAACTCGTGTCCCGCTCGGCTCATTTTTCTTTATGAATGCTACTAAAAACACAAACGGCGTAACAACCAGTTTAAAAATGCCGTTTGTTATAATTGACTCTAAATATTAAAGGGGAAAACCATGTCAATACAAAGCCCAGAAGGAATGGAAGAAATCCCCTGCAATACCGTGAAGAACATCACCCATGATGACGGGACCGTCAAAAGCTATAGGGTGAGGACTTTCGGTGTTAATGGGGTTATTATGGAAAAATACCTTATCCCGATAACCACGCCGGACAAGAGCATCACCGTCAGAACATTCGATGACAAAGGAATTGAGGTGGTTAAATGAAAGATTTCATCACCATGCGCCACCCGAAAAACACGGCGCTCACCCTCGTTTTTCCGATCACGGATGCGGACGGCGGCAATACCGTAACCGGTGAGGCGGCAGGCAGCCCGGACAGAAAACGGTCGCTCGACGGTGCGTCCTTCGCGGACTGCACAAACGATATCGCGGAGATCGACACCACCGGATGGTACACCCTGACGTTATCAGCAACGGAAATGAACAACACCTCGGTCGCCGTTAAAATTACAGGTTTAACCGCCGGATCTTGGACCCCTCGATTTACCATTTACACCTATGAGGACAGCAGTCTCGACGATGCTAATACCGAACTTGCGGCTATCCCCACTACCACGGGTACGCTCCGTGAAATGATCCAGTTCCTTCATGGGTATTTTCGTAACCTACGCACCGAAACTTCCGGTGTAGAATCCTTGAAGAAGGAAGACGCGGTCACGGAACTTGGTTCACGTACGCTAGCAGATAACGGCACCACCTTTACTCGCGGAGAAATGAATTAATGGCTATCAATACTGCGGAAAAGCGCCGTAATGTTGCAGGTAACATGCCTACGCCCGACGGAGTTATTTCTATATACGACCGAAGGCAGATTGCCGGTAACTATAGAGGGTTGCCCATACCTGTCGCAGTGAGCGGTACGCTAACCCCTGCGGGCAACTTAGCACGTAAATTGTCGGCATTTCGTAGCTTTGGTGGAACATTGACCCCGACAGGCGTGGTAGCCTACAAACTACACCTATACCGGACATTGGGTGGCACCCTCACTCCCGCCGGTACCGTAGCCGCAGTACTCCGCATGATAAAAGCCCTCAACGGGAATATGGCACCGAGTGGCGCACTCACACTGGGTAACCCAGCATGGCTACTTCTCGACGAAACCCTTATATGGCAGGGTGAATGGAATACCACTACCGTATACGGTCTTGATGACGTAGTGCTTTACAAAAAGGGCAACGAATGGCATGTATTCGTGTCAAAGATCACCCATAACGCCGGTTACATCCCTACGTCTACGGCGAGTGCATGGCGGCGGCTTTACCAGGAGAAATGGTCATGAGAATAGGCTCTAACAAACAAGTAGTGCGTGACCATAGGACTACGCTCATCAGTGAGTTCCTTCCTGGGCACGAGTACGAGGTAGTGGTAAGGGCGGTAGGGCCAGACGGCACCAACCAGGCACTTGAGGATGCCGTACGGGACACTATTGTTATCGCGGGTAAGGAAACACCACCAGACACCCCCAGTGCGCTCACGGCCATTGGTATTATAGAGGCAGTATCACTGGCATGGGTTAATCCGACCAACCACGACTTCGCTGGCATGGAAATATGGCGGTCCACTACCGACGATGTGACCGCTGCGGCTAAAATAGCCGAAATCAAAGATATCAAATATACCGATAACCTCGGTGCCGCTAGCCTCACCCGATACTACTGGGTCAAGGCAGTAAACACCTCCGGGTACAAATCAAACTTCTACCCAAACACCACAGCAGGGGTTTCCGCCACCTCCGTAGGCGTCAGCGCGACCAGTATCGATGACTTTGCCGTCACGGCCACCAAGATGTTCAACAAAACCATTATCCTGACCGCAGACACATGGACCAACGACTCACCCGGTGTCGGGTCTATTGCGTGGAACGCCCATAGTATTGTGTATAACGGTGCCGCCTACCCCATATCTGCGGGTAACACGGCGTTAGCGTATGTGTACTGGGTGATTGGTAGCCCCACGTACGGAACATCCGCTGCACACCCTACACTGGGCGCTACGGGCTTCATGATAGCGATCAACACTGGTGGCACTCATACCCTCGTGTGGAACGATTCGGCCAACATGGTCATCGGGACCGCCTATATAGCGGACTTGGCCGTGACCGATGCTAAAATAGTCACCCTCACTGCCAACAAGCTCACTGCGGGTATGATAGACGCCTCTGTGATCACCGTGACCAACATCACTGCCAGTAACATTAACACGGGCACGCTTAATGCTAGTGTTGTCACCGTGTCTAACCTTAACGCGAGTAATATTACCACTGGGAGTATGCTGGCTAGGCCCGTACTGAGTGCAGCAAGCGGGGCACGTATCGAAATGTTCCCGCACACCAACGTAGGGTTACGGATATACGATGCAGCCGACGATGAGGTGTTTGTGGCGTACGTAGGGGGTGCGGGTGACCCTGGAACGGGCGACGTGATCATCGGTGATTATGCGGGTGATAACGGCGTGAAATGGGATAACAGCACAGGAACGTTTGATATCAAAGGCATATTACACACTGATGACCTAATAAGTGGCACTATTACGTCGAAACTTATCACACTGGCGGTAGCGGCAGGGACAGGTGATGTATATATTGCGTCAGGTAAAACGGACTTTACTAATACAGACTCCGGGTTTATACTAGGTGTTGATGACTCAGATAGTGACAAGGCTAAATTATATATAGGCGATAGTAGTAAATTCCTTAATTGGGACGGCAGTGCGCTAACAATACAGGGTGATATCCAAACAGCGTCCAGCGGTAAGCGGGTACTTATCGATAGCGCTAATAACCGAATTGATGTTGTAGAGGCCGCCGGTACTAACGTCGTTATTCGTGTCGACGACAACTTCACGGGCGTCTCGACGAACCCCGGGATCTTAATTGCGAGCGCGACGGGCGCGTACATAAGATTAAGCGATGACTCTACGGTTGGTGTACCAAGTTCGACACATTACACGCTCATTAAAGATGGGCAGATCAATGTCACGAACGACAACGTTGACAGCACCGCTATGATCTTCGGTGAACGCACAGCGAATGATACAACAGCAATTTTTGCAGCAAAATACTCAGGTACGGGAACAGGCACACTATTTCAGGGGCAGTCTGGTTCAACTACTGTGTTTGAGGTACAGTCAAACGGTGTTTTGCTTATCAAAGAGACTGTGCAGATCACTGACGCTGACGGTGGCGCTGTTGTTGCCTATACCGGTTCTACATGGCAAACACTAGAACTCGGTGGTTCTGATCTTGATTTCAGAATATCAAACGTTACAAAAATGACACTTGACTCATCGGGTGATCTAGGGCTCGTTTCCGGCTCAGTGATTAAGATTAACAACACACAGGTTGTTGGAGCACAAGGTGCTGCCGTAATCGACGCCACAGACGCAGCCAGCGCAATAACGCAGCTTAATGCATTACTAGTCCGGTGTAGGACGCATGGGCTTATTGCGTAGTGTAGTAACTCTTCAACTAAAATGCCGGTGCTTTCGGGCGACCACTGGCCTCCTACTTACACCGGCTATCTTTGGAAGAAGATACATACCAGTATATAGTGGCTGTATAATGTTGTTAAGCACAATTAACACGGAGGCGGCATGATCGAGCACATTAACGGGTGGATGGTAACAAGCGCCTTTGTCATTTTAGGGTTTATAGGGAATGTTCTCGTAATGCGGGCCGTGTTTGGGCTAAAGATCAAACAAAATACAAATGACATTGAGCGACACGTTATCGACGTAGGGCTACACAAGGTTGATGAAGGGGCCCACGCGCCTGTGTTAATCTCTACAAAACTATGTGACGGCTACCGGGGCGACTTCAAAGAAGACATGGTTGAACTAAAACGCGGCATGAATGGCATACACAGGCGTCTCGATACTATAGTACCTCAAATTGGAGGAGACTGATGGCAAAATACTTTACTAAATCCGAATTCACCTGTCATTGTGGGTGCGGCACCAATCTTGTGTCTGATCGCCTCATACTAGGGCTTGACCGCGCCAGAGGGTTCGCGGACATCCCCTTCGTCATCAACAGCGGTACCCGATGTGAAATCCACAACGGCAGCCCAGAGGTCGGCGGTAGCCCCACCAGCAGCCATCTCACGGGCGAGGCAGCCGATATACGTGCCGAGACCCCCGCCAAGCGATTCAAGGTCGTACAAGGGCTCCTGCGCGCTGGGTTCCGTCGCATCATAATCTACCGTGACAAAGGCATCATCCACACTGACATCTCAGAAGACAAAGCACAAGACATCATCAGCATATACTAACCCACAAGGAGGGCACCATGAACTGGGAATCCGCACTAGGAGTCATCACTCACCCCATCGTCATCACCACCGTCACCGCCATCGCAGGCGTCGCCATCAGCGGCTTCATGAAGTACAAGAAAGCGTTCCGAGAGCTCGTGGATGTACCCCGAGCCATCCTCAAAGCCCGCAAACCCGGCTCCCCCGGCGGCAAACACATCACCGAAGCAGAATACTCCACCATCGGCAAAGAGATCGTGGAGCTCGTAGAAGCCACCGTACCACTCATCACCACGAAGGGACACTAACATGACCAAGAAACCCGTAGAACCGTTCCGCAAGCAGGCGGTAGAACGCCGCGACGCCCTGGTAATCGCCCGTGACGAAGTCAAAGCCAATCTCGCCGGTCTCGAAAACCAGATCTACGTCCTCAACAACCTACTCAACCCGCCGATACACGAGGCCCCCACCGAAGAGTCCGCGGAACCCCCGGCCACTGGTGTTGACAGCGGTCCCGGCAACATGCCGTAACCGTCCATTCCCTGTCCAATCTCTGGCGTAGCGGGCTAACCCACCTTCTACGCCATTTTTATGCCCTAAACCCCTACCCAGTGGTTATACATGATACATTGAACTCAACATTATATGATGCCATTATGTGTACTACCCGTGTGCGGAAAAGTGGACAGTACAAAACGGGGGTACCATAGAGGAACATCGTGAAAAGTGACTTTGAACCAGGAACCTAATACAGCGTAGTTTGGGGTGGGCGGCGTTATGTCCAAGTCATGCCAGATTTACCCGGCGATTTGGCTATATTTACATAAGGGTTATTATGCGAACCAAGTACAAAGTCAATAGATACATAGTGATAGCACTATAATAATTGAGGTCCATCCTACCCTACTGCTACCCGGCGATTTGTCCACATGGTCGGCGATTTGTCCATATACTCCATAAATCACTCTATTACTACATCCGCGTGCGCTGTTCAATAAATGAACACACTTATAGCAGTATTGCTATACTTAGTCAATCAATCGTTGGTAGAGTTGTATACTGTCCAGTCTATTTAACGTATTATAACCACTGGGGTTACGGTCTGGGTATTGCAATACATTAGTAGGCGCAATGGACAACGTTGCTTTTTGCACCATATGGGGTAATAATGGGGTATAATAAAGGTCACGATAATAACGGGGTATAACATACTGTATACACTATCACTTACAAAGGTACTGGTTTGACATAAGCGGAATATGGTAGTATACTATTAATAGGACATAACGAGACACTAACCATAACGAGAGGACACAACAATGAAACGAAAATACGTATACGCAATGATTAGCGACTTAGGTCGTATTATGGGACTAACAGTTGACACACCTGATAGTGTCGGAACAAAATTTGAATGCGTCGATGGTGCGCGGTATACACACGGTATTGGTCGCATAACTCGCATCTGTGATCTTGACAAGGATAACCGTGAGTATATCCGTGACAATCAGCATGACTTGTATATTTACTAAGAAAGTAACACCATACACCATAACAAGGGGGCAACAATGAAAGCAATGAGCGAAGTATTGAAATACATTAATATTATACTCGACAAGGCAATGAATGAAATACCTGTTGACAGTATTAAGATAAAAGACGGTGAACGCGAATCGTTTAAACACGCCTTGCAAGACCTTATTTGTAACGGAATGGTAGTATACACCCAATTAAACCCAGTTATAAAGATTAAACGGATTGCATAACACAACGTTAACAGCAACACAAAACAAGGGGCAAGACAATGAAAGCAACGATGAACCGCATCGAACTTAACAAAGCAATGGCAGACGTGAAAAGGGCAATACCGAGAACTAAGTATCTACCGGCACTGCAGAACATCCATATCATGATTGAACGTGACACCGTGACTATTACCGGTACGGATATCGACAATACAGTATCACGCACCATTGACGCCTGGGGTACTGGTTTCGGCGTATGTCTGGTTAATTGTAACCAGTTTGCCGCAATACTCAAGAATATAAAAACACCCGAAATATGTATTGAAATTGACGGTGAACAGCTTACAATTAATGACTCACTGTCGATTAATACCGGTGACACAGAGCGGTATCCTCGGCTATGTATTGAAGGAAAAAATAGGGTATGCAATGTTGTATTAACATCGGATGTGATTAAAGCAGCCGGGATTGCTTCGAAGTTTGTTGCAAAGGACATGACACAAATCGTATTAACTGGTGTTAATTTCGAATGCGATAATGATACGGTAACAATAACAGGTACCGACGGTTACCGGCTATACAATGAGACGTTATCAGTTCCGCCGTTAAACGGAGTTAATAACAATTTCATTTCATCGGTGTTTCCGATAGCATACATATCAAAACATAAAAAACTTGACTGGAACCTTGCAATATATGAGGATAGAATACTTTTCACGTCTCCCGGTCATGCCATATCATGTAAATTGATTGAAGGGTTGTATCCTAATTACAAACAGACCATACCTGTTGAATTCGATCAGGAATATACACTAAATCGCGAAGATCTGTTGAACGCGGTCACTACGGTACTACCGGCGGCAAATAAGGAAACAAATCGGGTAGAATTGCATTTTACCGATCATAATGATCTGAAAGTTATTAGTATTGATAAAGACCGGGGTATATCCGGCAAACAAGTCATTGCGGCAAGCATAAAACACCCATATACACCGTTTCGTATTGACTGCAATGGAAAATTTCTGCTGGACATACTAAACTCACTGCCCGGCAATAACATGACCATGAAAACAAACGGAATAGCAAGTGCAATGGTATTTATTCCCGAGACAGGGACCGCGACAACACTACTCATGCCATTGAGACAATAATTGATAATCGGCCCGGTATGCTTACAAGGTACCGGGTAAACCAAAATACTTAATTGAGGTATCGGATAATGAAAGTCTCACAATTCACAAATTCAAAAGGTAACAAAGTAGCGAATCAGTTTATCATATTTGACTCAGAGCGCACACAGTTCCAAAGCTACGATAGTATTATTGTTGAAACCGGATTTGAGAACAATATTCGATACACTAAACTTGACTCAAGATATTGGGATTACTCAAGAACAACAAGTAAGTACCGTAATCAATTTCTCGGCGAAACCACGAAGGAAACACAAGCGAAAATCGACAGTGGTGAGTATGAACTCACTAACTTGAACGAATAGGGTAGGGGACTATGGACATATTTAGTATACTTCTAATAATATTAATCGGATTAATTTTACCATTACTGCCTAAAGAAAAATAGAATACTCACCCGGCCGGTCTCACAGCTTGCCGGGTATTTTATTGTCTGGTTCTGGTTCTGGTTCTGGTTTTGGTTCTGGTTCTGGTGATCACTTCCGCTGAGCGCTTCTACAAAGGCCGGCCTATAGCCCTATAAGGCGTTATTACTGGTCTCGACAACACAATACCCATTGTAACCCGTTAACGCCGTCAATGGCCGTTTCCGGGACTATATAGTAATACCACTATAAACGCGGCAGGGTAGGGTAGAGGTCGATCAAAATTTCCAATTTTCCAGAATTATTCGATCCGACTCCCCCACTCCGCTGGTCTGGTCAAAACACTGGTTTTAAATGGGGTGTTTTCAAATGGGCCGTTTTTAAGTCGGGCTGGTTTTAAGTGGGGGTCTGGTTTTAAGTGAGCGCGGTTTTAAGTGGGGGTGTGTGATGCATTATGCAACATAGGCGGGTTTTAAGTAGGGGTCGGGGTTTAAATGGGACCAGTACCACATCCCACTATCCCCCATGGTTACTACAAAACACTGGTTTTAAATGGGGTAAGTATATTTTTATTGACATGGGGGAATTTTAATGCAATATTGCAATGGACAGAAAGAATAACGGGTTTTAAACGGGCACGGATTGGTAGTAGGTAGAGTTTCATAGCACAAACACTATAATTCAATCGTAGAGCACACCTCACTAGGAATCACACGAGGAACACATCATGAGGATGATAACTTGGTTCGATGTTGTATCGCTGATTGCGGTGGTGTATGTGGGGCTGTTTAGCACCGTGGTTGTGCTTATGGCACTTCGGGTAGTGCAGTGTACGGTATGGCCGTGGGCAATGCGTGCGGCTGAGGATGGATGTGATAGGGCGTTTTGGTGGGGTATGGATAAGCTAATGGGTACGAAAGGTGGCAAATAATGGACACATAGACATTCTGGATTGCCGCTGTCATGATCTGCGCGGTGGTGGCGTATGTTTTGGCTAAGGATCAATAACAAAATCAGGCACCGTGGCGAAAGCTCAAGTCCGTAAGCGACCATGGCAGCGAAGCGGTAAGTCAGGGATACCTGACGGTGCCTGAATAAAGGAGAGAACGATGACGGAAGGCGGGGAGTGATGTTGTTAGTGGAAACACTCATTAGAGAAGTTCACGAGCAGTATGGGTCTGATGGATTATTTGAAGCTATAGACTGGATCGAAAAAATATCAGGGCGGGAGTCACGATCCAAACACATAACACCACGTGAAGATGCCGACTGGTTACTTATGAGTAATGCTATTGAAGAGGCTACTCGCATAATTCATGGTGGTTAAATAACAATAATCAGGCGCCGTGGCGGAACAGCATAGACGCTTAGGCTTAGGGAAGCCCCGAAAAGTAAATCTCTCTGTAAACTATAAAAAGGAAACAGCCACAGAGCTTCCCATGCAGGTATGAAATCCTGCCGGTGCCTAAAAAGGAGATAACGATATGAAGACAATAACAACTACATGTGATATATGCAAGAAAGAAACCGACAGCTTTTCAACTGTATCAATAAACAATACAGCCTGTTATCAACCAACTGTAATATTTGCGACTACGTACAGTAAGGAGTGGGATATTTGTGAGTCTTGTTTGCATAGGCTCAGTGGAAAAAAGAAAGAAGATAACAGAGTAAAAGTAACGCTGGATAGTGTTATGCAGGAACTTATAAAGGAAGCCGTTGAAGAGACATTAAATCAGATCGATGCCTGATAAAGGAGATAACGATACCACAGAATGAACAGCAAGGGCGATTAGGATTTTCGTTTGGAGCTATGTCTCCAGCTATTGAGAAGCAATTACACGACTAGGGATTTGAATGTTCTATCTCAGACGCTAATTTTTACCAGCAATGCGCTGATGGCATAACCCTCATGCGAATACAAAGCATAATGACTGACGGCGAATCTGGTAAAGCACGGCAAAGATTACTGAAACGCATTGCAAAGGATTTGTCATGACCCTAACCCATGAACAACACGCAGCCCTTAACGATGAGCAGCCCGTGACGTTGGTTGAGGTGATGAAAGAGCAGCCGCCGGAAGGTTTTATACTTGAGAAACAAATGCTACACCCAAGAAATATTCCTGATGATCGGTGGTATTTCGAAGATAAATATGGTAACGGATGGTACACTGCAAAACAACACCCCGTCGGCTCGGTGATCGAGGTGCGGCAGGAGTGGGTCAGAGAATGCCTTACTGGGAAATATTACACCAAATCACAATTTGCAGAATCGGGTTATGCAGGTCGTACATATGTGAGCGATATTCCCGTTTGGCAACCAGCCTTCACCATGCCCGAATCCCTCATCAAGCACTGTGTCGTCACGGCATGCGAGGTTAAGAGGATTCAGGCTATAACCTTCGATGATTTACGTTCTATCGGACACAAGATATCTCAATGGACACACCTTAAAGATGCTATTGATTGCGTATTTGGCCCCGGTACATACGAGTCTAACAAATTCTGTGAGGTATTCACTGTGGGGGGTAAATGAAACCTGAACCGCTATTTTTCATGATCCGACAAACGCTTATCGGATGTGTCGTGCTGCCGTTGATATGCGTATGGTTTATTTAAAATGATTGGAGTAGACTATGACTAAAGAACAAACCACAGCCCTCCGCAATGGCGAGAAGGTCACGACGGTTGAGGTTAAGCAGGTAGTAGGCAAGCTTGAACTGTGGTGTGAACTCGTAACTCGACGAAAGGTCAACCATTGACCAGACTCACCGACATGGGTAACGCCGAAGCCCTTATAGCAGAGTTTGGCGAAGACCTCCTCTACTGTCCCCAAGTCAAGGAATGGTACATGTGGGATGGTAGGCGGTGGAAGGAAGACGTAGGACGGTCTATTGTACAGCACGCCAAGGACATCGCCAGGAGTTATGTTACTGCGGCCGGTGCGTACAACAAAGAGGACCCGCGCCACAAAGCCCTCATGAAACACGCCGACTCCAGCGAGAACATCCGTGGTATACAGGCTATGATTACACTGGCGCAAAGCGACGCTGAGGTGTTATGCCACTTCGACGAGTTCAACGGTAACGATGACCTACTGTACGTGGAGAATGGGGTGTTGAACCTGGGTACTATGGAGTTTGATAAGTTCGCCCGCGGGGACTACGTGACGAAGATCGCACCAGTATTGTACCAGCGTGGAGCAATAAGCAAAAAGTGGGAAGGATTTCTATTGGATGTGTTACCGGACGAGGGCACCAGGAATTTCGTACAACGCGCTGTCGGATACAGCCTAACCGGAAACACTGAAGCTGAGGTCATGTTTATGCTGTACGGTAGTGGCCAGAACGGCAAAACTACGTTTGTCAGCGCCATCCTCAACATGCTCGGTGAGTATGCGGCACAGGCGTCATCCTCCGCCCTCATGCACAGTAAAAGTGATGGGCCTAGCAATGAGCTCTATGTGCTAATTGGGAAAAGGTTTGTTGCAGCGGCGGAAACCGGAGAATCACGTCAGCTTAACGAAAATCTAATTAAACAAATGACCGGTATGGATAGGATTTCGGTCAACCCAAAGTATAAGTCTCAGGTGGAGTTTATGCCAACGTGGAAGATCTGGTTAAGTACCAACCATGAACCTACTATCGCCGGTAATGACTCCGCTATATGGCGGCGGATACGTAAAATACCGTTTGAGGTGGCGATATCGTCAGAAAAGCGTGACCCCAAGTTGAAGCAAGCACTGTTGAATGACCGACAGGAACGCAGCGGTATCCTGAACTGGGCACTCGAAGGCGTGGAGATGTGGCGGGAACAGGGGTTAGAGCCATCCAAAGAGGTACACGCATCTACCCATGCCTATCGAGCAGAACAAGACCTTATAGGGCAGTTTATTGAGGACTCGTGTCAACGGCACCCATCATTGGTGGTGGCTAAGGCACAACTCTACCGAGTGTATGTGGCGTACTGTAGGGATATGAACGAGCAACCGAAACAGAAGAATGGGTTTGGGGCACAGTTGAGGGAGAGGG
>Ga0222628_1000706_pt1 | contig 12589 bp, 22 predicted proteins | sample AntAcemetageno95_FD_179860 | JGI IMG/M metagenome (GOLD analysis project Ga0222628, IMG submission 179860) | Saline water microbial communities from Ace Lake, Antarctica - #95 | ecosystem: Environmental > Aquatic > Non-marine Saline and Alkaline > Saline | place: Antarctica: Ace Lake | collected...
ATATCAACAGGCCCAATGTCAGGATACCCAACAACACTGCACGGGACAGAAGCCATTATCCCCCTGGAAAAAGGCAATTTAACGCTTGATATCCCCAGTATTAAAGAGTTGCTCGCAGAGGTAAAAATGCTTAGACAAGAACTGGTGTCGGCGCAAGTCAATAACACAAAGGCGAATCAAGACACGGCTTACTATACCGAGCGAAACTATATTGAAGCAAAGCAGGAGGCAGCATAACATGAAAATGATTGTGCCTAAAATCCCAACGTATGATCAGTTCTCCACGAATCTTAATGACTCTACAGAAGATGAATATGATTACTCCGGGGCCACAACGTACACAATGGGGGATCTTGTCAAAATATCATTTGAATCTGATGGAGTTACCCGAATATTTCCGGAAAATTTACAAAAAGCATTGGCGTCGAGTACTGACGATTATCCACCTGATTCATCAGATTGGAGTTCCCAAGGTGCCGTAAACCGCCATAAAATGTTCGATCAATATATCAATACTCAGGCGGTTGCAGACGGCACTGAGGCTACAGACGCCGGGGATATTGTTCTTACATTAGACGCCAGCAGAACAAACGGGATTGCATTATTTAGTGTTGAAGGTTCAACTGTCACATATGAACTTTACGAAGGGACGATAGCATCACCTGGGGATTTAATCAGCACATTTACTGATTCAGATATTAGAAACCGATTCGTGGAAAGTTGGTATGGGTATTTTTACACAGAATTCCCATCGTATAATGATTTGATTTATTATTATGATATTCGTTTAATCTCGATAATAAAAATCACGATAACAGATGCCATAGCAGGATCATATCCCAAAGTAGGCGCATGCGTGTTCGGACAAAGCATTGAATGCGGGGTATCCCAATTCGGCGCAAGGCCCGGATTTATGGATTTCAGCAAGATATCCAGGGACTCATTCGGAAATGTGTCAGCAAGTCAAGGCAATTACGCCAAGTTAGTTGATATCCCTGTAAGAATTGACAAAACGCGACTGGATACGGTTCAGAATGCAGCTATTAATGTCCGTGGATTATTAACTGTGTTCGACGGAAATAACGATTCTACAGACTATGGTTCTTTTCGGGTTTTGGGATTATTAACTGATTTCCGTCCGGTTTATGAAAGTTTCAATGAAATATCATGCACATTTAAAATAGAGGGAGCTGTTTAATGACTATCACATTATTAACAAAAACGATTGACCAGGTCATATCCACAGCGCCCACAGCGCCGAGTGCTGGAGATTCGAGCACTTTTGACGATTTGGCAGACCCGTTCATGAAATATATTGAGGATATGGATTCTGAATATAACATATATGGGACCGAGTTTAACGAGGTAAGTGCCGACATAAATTCGCGTATTGCCGAGATAAATACCACGGCAAATGACGTGTCAAATGACGCAAATAATGCCTCCACAGCCCGTGACTCCGCATTGGGATATTCCAACACCGCCGCGTCCCTTGCAACAGCGACAGCCACAGATCGTGATTACGTAGCAGAACAATCAGCTTTTGTGGCAAGCATTTATGGATTGGTGGGTATTGGCATAGACTCAGCAGGAAATTTATCTGCAAATATCAATTCAGAAAGCAATATTTCAGACATGGAATTAAATTCAGATGGCGAATTAATAGTAACCTACTCATAATGGGAGATTAAATATTGACTACAGTTAATTTAGGAAAAATTCAGCCGAAATATAGAGGTGTTTATTCTTCAGGAACGGCTTACACAGCGTTGGACTATATAACGTATGGCGGTAGCACTTATTGGTGCATTGCTGCTTGTACCGGCATTGCCCCGGGAAACGAATCTTATTGGATGTTGATCGGGGCAGGCATTTTAAACTTGGTTGAAGATTCGACCCCACAGCTCGGCGGAGATCTTGACTTGAACGGCTTTAAGATATTATCAGCATATGGTGTGTCCTGGGATGAGTTGGCGGACACATATGTTAGAACCGGAGGGTTGGTTGGTCAGCCAGTTAGCCAAACACTGAATAATGCCATGCTACCCATCCACGCTTCAATGCGACGGTGTATTCTCAATGATGCCGGAGAAGTTCAATACTACCTGGGAGCGACGGACTCCACAAAAAGAGAAGACGGTGTTATTGCATCGGATCTGACAGGCGGTGACGGCCAGGTTATGGTGCAATTCGCTAAGTTTTTTTATAGATATAGTTACACCGGGACAACGCATACGTGGGAAGTCTCATTGACCCCGGCTGCTGGCTTCAGTGTCCATCCAGCTTTCATAAAAAATGGTGAGGTAGTTGATTACAGATACATGGGAGCCTACGAAGGCATTGGTTGGGACGCTTCTGTGGCTGCTTATATTGACAGCACAAACGTAGCGGATACAGGGTGGTCTGACACTGTGATTGATCTTGCGGTTGATATCCTGAGTTCAGTGTCTGGGAAATGCCCAGTAACTGATGAAACCAGGGCAGAGTTCAGGGCTATTGCAGCGAATCGGGGAACCGGCTGGAGACAGTTGGATTTTGATTTGGTTTCGGCTGCTATACTGATGTATATAACTGAATATGCTGATTGGAATTCACAAGCAATGATCGGTGCAGGGCGTACTCAGTTATCCGGTGGAACGTTCGTAAAAAATTCTTACATTGGGGTCACTGGAAAATCCAATGGCGACGGCAACGGAACTAATTCAGTAGGCGGAAATACTAATGATGCTTACATGACATACCGTGGCATTGAAAACTTTTTCGGGAATGTATGGAAGTGGGTTGATGGGATTAATATTGGCGGAGCATCAAGCCCGGCAGATGACAACAAAGTTCATGTTTCCAATACCGACACTGATTTTGCCGATGATACCTGGGCTAATTATACTGATTTGGGTGTAACGCTGGCCAATGCAAACGGTTATCAGAAATTTCTTGAACAGCAGGCCAGGGGCTTCTTGCCTGCGAGTGTTGGTGGGGCTGGTGTTGGATCTTCTACGTATATTACTGACTATTATTATCAGGATACCGGTTGGCGCGTGGTGATGCTTGGCGGGAATGCGATTTATGGCGCGCATGCGGGTGTCGCGTGTTGGGCTGCGACTGACGCTTCCTCGACTGATAGCGCGGAGATCGGCGGCCGGCTTGCTTATTGACATAAACGTAACATAAAACGGTTTTTATATCCCGGTTGGCGCGTAGTGAAACTTGGCAGGAATGCGAATAATGGCACGAATGCAGGTGTCACGTATTGGAATGCGAATAACACTTCCTCGAATGATAACACGAATATCGGCAGCCAGATCAGCTTATGTATTTTTTAGAAAAAGATATAAAAACCTTGCCTCTTGGCAAAACACAAATTACGCCTCTCAAAGTATTGGTAGGGAAACCGAAGATTCTGAGGTCAATAAGCAGATTAGGAAAAGCATGAAAAGATATAATAATTTATACTCACAAATATATGATATGGAGAACATTAAATTGGCTCATAAAAATGCCATGAAGGGAAAGGCTCATTATTCGGAAGTCAGAATGGTGGAAGCTAATCCTGATAAATATTTTAATGAAATTCATAACATACTTAAAGATAAAATATTTAAAAATTCCAAATATAAAATGTTCGTCAAAACGGACAAAGGCAAGAAACGGGAAATATTTAAACTTCCTTATTTCCCGGATAGAATTATCCATCATTGCATCATGAACATTTTAGAACCGATTTGGATGAAGACGTTAATAACAGATACTTACTCTTCTTTAAAGAACAGGGGCATTCACAAGGGTGTGCGGAGATTAAAGAAGGCTTTAAAAGACAGGGATAATACCAAATATTGTTTAAAAATGGATGTCAGAAAGTTTTATCCATCCATTGATCATGATGTTTTAAAGCAGATTATCAGACAAAAAATTAAAGACAAAGATTTACTATGGTTGCTTGATGAAATTATTGATTCGGCTGATGGTGTTCCGATAGGTAATTATCTGAGTCAATATTTTGGAAATTTATATCTGTCAGGCCTGGATCATTGGCTAAAAGAACAGAAGCAATGCAAGTATGTTTTTAGATATTGCGATGATATTTGTGTGCTCCATTCGGATAAAAAATATTTATCTGGGCTTAGAAAAGATATTTCAGAATATTTGGAAACAAAACTAAACGTCAATTTAAAAGAAAATTGGCAGGTGTTCCCAGTTGCTGTAAGAGGAATTGACTTTTTGGGATATAGGTTTTTTCATGACTACACACTCTTAAGAAAAAGTACCGCTACCAGATTCAAAAAGAGAATGAGAAGCATAAAAAAGAATCATAACAATCTAACCCCGATAAATATTTTGAGCGGAGTGATGAGTTATTGGGGATGGATGAAGCATGCAGATTGTGTTAGGTTACAGAATAAATATATTGACTATGGTGTCAAAAAGATAGTTGATAATGTCTGCAAAGAAAATAAATTACATAATCCGATGGGAGTATTTTAATGAAAGAATATCCTGACTTTGCGAGTTTTGCAGAAGAATCTAAACCCCTGGATGGTGATAAGAAAAAGATTGATGATATATTGGGTCAGAATATCTTGGTGCTGGATTTTAAGATAAACCCGAGCAAACAAAACAAAGGCACTTCATATGCAACTATTCAGTTTAAAATAGATAAAATAAATTATGTCGTTTTTACTGGATCAAGTGTTTTGTCGGGTCAGCTCGAAAAATACAAAGACAATTTACCATTCAATACCGTGATAAAAAAGATCAATAAATACTACACATTTTCATAGAGGATCAAAATGAAAACAAACTCAAAAGATTATCCAACAATACAACGCTTGCAAGGCAAGATCCTTGTGCCAACTAACATAACCCAGTCAACAAACGAAGAGGGTGAAGAGTCATACAATTACTGGCAAGTAGCCTTTCCGTTGACATCAAAACTATCCAACGCCGAATTAACAGCAGCAGCCAATAAAGAATATGCAAAACTCAGTCAAATAAAAACTCTCGAAGCAGGTTGTCCAACAAGCCTTGGATTCAGGATTGATTGCATGGATAATAATGTGGCTGATTTTGATAAGACTCTTGGCTTGATAAGTATTTATCCCACAATGACAGAAGTCACCGTGAGAGATTATGACAACCTCAACCACACGATTACAGTCGATCAGTATAAGCAGATGTGCTTGGAACTGGGTGCGCATGTAATGGGCGTTCGGCAGGCTTATTGGGCTGATGTGGATGCTGTGTAACGTTTAAGCGGGGACTCATGGTTCAACAAAACCCCGCCTAAATTATTAAGGATTAACACATAAAGCCGGAGTTAAAATGACTGAGCCAACGAGACGGTATAATGACGGAATTGAGCCAACGACTGACCACGATTTATTAATCAGGTTGAACACTAAAATCAGCACGATTTGTTTGTCCCAGGCAGAAACGAACCAGCATTTAAAGGATTTCACTGATAAGATAGAACTCAGGTGTGAGTCAAGATTGAAATTGATTGATAAAGTGAATGATAAAATCCTTGGCAAGTCAATATTCACATGGCTTTTGGGAATTGTAATTGTGGTGATTATGACGGTATTTTCAATAGCTGGGATTAATAAAGTTGAGATCGCAAAGTATCAGCTTATGATTGACGCAAACGCTGAACAAATCAAGTCAAATGCTGATGCTATAAAAATCTTAATTAGCTCTCAACAGAAGGACATAATAGAATGAATTTTGACAGCATAATTATTGAGTTTATCACGAACAATTATTTGACATTGACAATCATGTTCACGGCACTTAAAGGAGTGGCTAAAATAACTCCCTGGGCGTGGGATGATTCCATTGTCTCCCTGCTTTTTGGGGCTTTTAAGTCAATCAATCCGACGAAGAGTGTTGAAAAATGAATACTAAAAAAATACAAGATATGATCATTGACCATGAAGGATATAGGCGATTTCCTTACAAATGCACTGCAGGGGCCACCACTGTGGGATATGGTCGAAACTTGGACTCCAGAGGCATATCAGAAGATGATGCTCTGTATCTGCTCAACAATGATATCCGGGATTGCACTGCAGACTTGCTCTCCATTTTTCCTGATCAATTTGAATCATTCCCAGAAAATATCCAGCTGGTCCTGATTGACATGAGATTTCAAATGGGTTCCGGTGGGTTCCGAAAGTTTAAAAAGATGATCGCCGCCGTTAAGCGAGATGACCCCGGGGAAATGATAAGGCAGATGAAAGATAGTCGCTGGTATCGGCAAGTGCCTGGCAGGGCCGAGGATTTAATTCGGATGATCGAGGTGCTGTGAATCAAAAAAGGCCCACAACAGTCATTTGCTGTGGGCCTTTACTCTTATTCGTTTTCCATCCATGCGATAAGATTTTTCCATACCGATGCATTACAGCTATCACCGTAGGGCATTTCCCGCATGTTAAACCACACCTCTATTTCAGATTTGATATCCCGTTTGATTTGGGATTTTAGATTGTCTGATAACTCATTCCAATGGTTTTTAATCCAATCGCATATCAAACTTGGGGCGTATGATGCACGCCCGATTCCGTAACGTATACCTGCCAGGATAATAAAATCTGTGTCTCTGTCGTCGAGTATTTTATTATTCATGTTTCTCCTTTTCCGCATCGAGCCGGTAATCAAAATCAGAAATATCTGGCCAATCCGAATTATTGATATCAGTTTCCAGCCATTTTGAATAGTTGGCCAATTTCTCGAAATCTCTTGACTTACTACCTTTAAAATTTAGCCTGCAAGCATATTTTATGACGTTCCCGAGCAAGTATCCAATATACTGTTCATGCGTCAATTTTGCTTTGATAATTTCGATAGTTTCAATATTTCCTGTGTCATAATAATTGGATTTCTTGTCTTGACTCATTGTTTTGTTTTCCTTTGGGTTTAACCGTTCGTCTTCTTTTTTCCATTTAGAGGCAGTTTTCCATCCGTAAACATCGTCTCTATCGCAATATTCACACGTGTTTTCCGTTATATCTATCCCAGCTTTTGAAGCTTCTTCAATAAAATCTTTAATCATTTTGTTTCTCCCTTCATTGATGTTTTATTTGTTTTGGGTATCAAATATGAGCCGGCCATTTCCTTCCCAGATTTAAGCCGGTCAATATTCGTTTTTAATTTATAGTTTTCAGATTTTAATTTATAGTTTTCCGTAATTAGCTGTTGGTGCTTTTCTCTCAGTTCTTGGCCTGGGAGGATTATTATCCACGCACATGTGGCGATAACACCGATGCATATTCCGATGACTAACGATTTCATAATCCTCATACCTCCCCGTCTCTCAACTTAACCAAAAATCTGAAACAATCGGCGATGCTTGCTTTTGCGTTTTGAATGAGATGCATGCTGTTTATCTCTTTGAATTTTACAAGCATCTTGTCGTTAGCATTTACGTACGCCAGCACTTTTAGTGCCGTTTGAATCTCGCCTTTTGTCGGTTTTTTCATGATTTATCCCTTTCAAAAAACGCTGTTATAACCCAGTTATCCCTCATTACCACAGACCACCCCATGTACTCAATGATCTCATTATATCTGCTATATCGGCACAAACCATGCTTAATCACGGCCAACACAGTTGGTTTGAGTATTCCCCGGGCCGTCATCCGCTCAATTGCATGGCTGGTGAAATTTACTGCATGATCCAGTTCACGGGCCATATCCCGGTTCATGTCGCATCTTCCTCCTGGAGTTGCCAGCCGACCAATGTCCAGCCATCGACCTCCCTGGGATCCTTGGCATACATAGCACCACAGTTCTTGCAGATCAATTCTTTCCCGTTTTTCGATAGTTCAGTTTCACACTGCTCACATTTTTTCATTAATAGCTCCAATTCGTAGGGACACCGAAATTATCCGGCACATATTCTTTGCGGCCATCGGCAGTGGCGTGCAGCGATTTCGATTCGTAAAAAATACAATTCTCACAATAAACTCTCCCCTGTCCACCCTTCTTAAATGCTGCCTTGGGCAGGCAGTCGGACAGATAGAATTTGCAATCTGGCTTGACAGGGGGTATTTTTTTTAGTTCTTTATATGTGTATTTTCGGGCAGGCGCTGGTATGCTTTTGTCGCGGGATATCCATGCGTCATGCCTGGCCGTCTTCTTGCGCTCAGCTGCACAAATCTTGCATCTGACCCTTTTGTGGGATGTTGACTTTGTCCCCAAAAACCACTTCTCACAGTCAACGCAATAAAAAATCTTATTAGTGAGTTCTGCGCCACATTCTGGGCACATTTTTTTTCTGTATCGACTGCCAGACCCGATATTCGAGCTTTTTCTAAACATCATGTCAGGGCACGTGCTGCCACATTCAAAAAGGAGATATTGTTCCTGGCCAGGGCCAGGGGTGGGTATTCGTATGTCGTTTTTCATTTTGCCCCCTTCCGGCGAAGACCGTATTTCATTGGTTTCCTGTGTGCTGTTTTTTTAAAATCGTAGCAGGACAACGGGAGGCTCCCGCCTTTGACCCGGATGTTCTCCTCAAGGATTTTGATCAACAATGCCTCCCCCTGGCTGGTTGTTTTTTTCTTCATGGCGTCACCGGTGTCTGTGGTGGGTGGTAGTCTGACCGAGTGGTATCAGTCCGTTTTTTCACCTGCCATTCAAAGCCACATGCCGGGCATACGGCTGTCAGATATTTAATCCCGTGGATAGTGTGAATCTTGGGTTTATCATTGACCATTTTCCAATTGAAAATGATTTCTAATTCGCACTTTCTGCATCTTAATCTCCCCATGATCTACTCCCCCCTTATTAGTTTGCGGACCTTGTCGATATTAAACATCCAGTCAACCGAGCTGGTCTTAATCCCCAGCCGTGCCGTCGCCTCTGCCAATGCAATTGCAGTTTTTTTAGAAGGGTTATATTTACCAATCAATATGAATGATATATAAGCAGGCGTTAGCCCGCTTTCTTTTGCCAATTCGATGTTTGTGATTTTCTTTTTCATGTTGAGATAATATAATATTGTTATATCAAAGTCAATATAATAATTTTATATTTTTTACATTGACAAACAAAAAAAAACAATATAATCTTTTCATACAGTCTAAATCGACACCGGGTACACAAGCCGCACGCGGCAAACAATGGGCGAAACGGATTGAACCAAAAACCACCACTATAATAAAGGAATGAATTGCATGAAATGAATTTTGAGCCAGCCAGGGGCCGCGCTTGATAGAAAGCAAACCAGAGATTTGCCCTGGCGGGGATTAAATAAGAACTTTAAAATATAAGGTTTCAATAAATTCACATTTATTCAAAAAATCGCCGGGGCTTACTTTAAACTGCATTATATATAAGGATAAAAATCATGAAAACAATATTAGCAGCAGCGTTACTCTTAACAGCAGGGTTTACGATTATGGGCACAGGAGAAGAATCACTTACGTTTGTTATCGTTTTGTGCATTGCAAAAATCGCCATGATTTTTGGCGGCGGCTGCTTGTTGATCTATAGTCAGGGGGGCAAATCATGAAAGACGATAAAATAAAACATCTGAGAGACGAGAACGCCAGGCTGAAAAAGTTGCTGGCCGAAGTGGTAGAAGCTTACGGCGATCGGGGATACCATGGAGATAGGATTTTTACCAGGGATCACCAGCCGGGGATCATGCGGCGGGTGATGGACGCGGCGGGTGATGGACGCGGCGGGTGTGAAATGATTTATCCGAATTGTGGAAAATCGTTGAATGTCAAGAAACGTGATTGATGCCATTGGCTTAGCTTCTTGGCTGATTGATACGCCGGAAATTAGAGAAATTTGTGAAAAATTCGGGGCAGATATCGAAGAGTTGATCGCTGATTTAAACTCTGAAATTGCGGGGATTATTTAGTAAAAATCGTTGCTCATTAATACATTGACAAAGCTATTTTTTTAATATAATATTTATTATTATATAATAATAAAAGGAGGTGTATGGTTTGAAGAATAAATTTAAAAAGCAATTGAGAGATAACGGTCAAAGCCTTAAATGGTTTTGGTCAACATATCTCAAAAGGAATATCTCTTACCAATATTTCATTATACAGATGAATGACGGTGCCGAGATACGGGAAGACGTAGAGCTGGCGATTACAAGTTTCATGATTGAAAAGGGGAAAAAATGAAAAAGAGAAAATTTATTGCTATTGATCTCGAAACTATCGCAGATCCTGCCATGCTGGGGATACTCCCAGAAGTGAAACCCAAAGGCACATTAAAAGATCCTGTCAAGATCGCGGCTGACATTGCACAAAAGAAAGCCGCACAGATTTCAGGCATGGGGTTATCCCCTATGATGAACATGATATGTTGTGCCGGGTGGTGGGACTCAGATGGTAAATCGGGAGCCGTTATGCTCGATGACGCCACAGATGAGGCAGAAAAGAACCTGCTTATTGAATTCTGGGATATCTTAGGTGGGTACGATCACTTTGTCACGTTCAACGGGCGTGCCTTTGATATTCGGTGCATGTTGTTGCATGGCGTGAGTCATGGCATCAGGCCGAGTGTAAATATTGACCACGGGCGGTACAACCGAGCCGGGTCAAACCATACCGATTTAAGGCCGATACTGGCGGGTGATGATAAGTTTGCACCAGGGAAGCTTGATTTTTTTTGTAGGAAATTCCTGGGGGCAGGGGAGGAGGATCATAAGACCGAGGGGATTTCAGGCGATTTGGTCCAGGGGTACTTCGATCTTGGACTTTTGGATGAGATTCGGGAATATTGCATTCAGGACTGTTCATTGACATATCGATTGTTTGAAAAGATTAGAACTGCTGGATTGATTGAATAAGGAGAAATAACTAAATGATTAAAAATATCACAGTACAACTTAATGAAGCAGGCAAAATAAAGATAGGCCGTAAGGGTTCAATGATCACCAGCCAGGCCGGGAAGGAGTTTCGCCCCCCTGAAAAACTCGATCATTTCCAACTCGTCACTACTGAAAAAGACGAATCCGGGGATTATCTCGTTGACACAGTTCTCGAAAACAGAATTAAAGAAGAGGGCACCGGCATTGTCAATGATGCAGGAAACCTCATCGGGCTACCTATCAGGCTTCTATATAATGACACCGAATTGAATTTTCCCACCAGGCTGGCCAGTTATGTGGGCGGGAAACTGTCATGTTCTGGTGACGGGGAAACGGCCACAAAGCGTATTGATGATTTCACGAAAAGTCACCCATGCCCATGCCCCAGATTTGACCATGGATATGCCGGGAAGGACAAATGCAAGCCCATGGGTGTGCTTTCTTGTATCATTGACGAGGCTGGATTGTTCGGGCAGGCACATAAATTTAGAACCACCAGCATGAACAGCGTAAAAGGTATTCTGGGTGGTCTTGAATTGATCCGGACTGCTACCCGGGGGAGGATTTCAGGACTTCCGCTCATGCTGACACTAAACGCAAAATCGACACAAACACCCCAGGGCCAGAATGTCACCGTCTATGTGGTTTCAGTCTGTTATCGAGGGGATATGTCGGCATTAAGAAAAACTGCTATGGCGCTGGTTAAAGATGAGGCACATTACATGTTGAGTATTGAAAGCCTGGAGGCCGACGCGATAAAAGCCATCCCTGAAAAAACCCAGGTCAATGAGGCTGAAGAGTTGGAGGTTGCTGAGGAATTTTATCCTGAATCCCTGCCGGGGGCTGATTCAGAGAGTGTAAAAATAATATCCCAAACAGGTGTGGAAACCGAAACCATTGACCTTACACCGGAGCCCCTGGCGGGGAATGAAGAATCAGACACCATAGGGGAAACCCCGGTGGGGCCATACAAGGCAGTTTATGAAAAGCTCCTGATTGAAACCGATTATAAAAAGGCCATTTCGCTGGTCAAGCGGTTGACAAAGGGTAACTTGGTTTATTTTCTCACCCAAGAACACCCATCTATCATAATTGAGGATGGGGCCAAAAAACCAGAACTTATTGAGTATTGCGAAACTGTTCTTGTAAGCCTTGTGGGGGAAGTCGGTGTCACAGACACAGAAGACCATTCGATGCTTGGCACAGTTAAAAGCAGCCCGGCATATGTTGCCATCAATGGCATTCCAAATGCCGATAGGGTCAAGTTTCTCAATGCTGTTGGTGAATTTTTTAAGCCCATGCCGATCGACAGGACGGCTACCCGGGATATTTTGTTGGCCAAAGTGGTGGCAGAACTTGAGCGGCGCATCAAAGCTGACATGAAACCCCAGGCGGGGCCTGCTGCGCAAAAAGAACAATCGGAAGTCAAAGAACCTGAGGTAGAAAATAATATTCAGGAAAAAGAAGTTGAACCCGAACAATCTACGGAGCTTGAACCAGAAGAAAGCCCGCTACAGGCGTGGGATGATTCAGGGTTGATAGAAAAGCCCCAGCTTATCCAGATTGTCAAGCTCAAGAAAGACATGGAGATGCTCGGCACTCTGGATGTGACAAAGCCCGAGGAGTGGCAAGAAAACTGGATCTCCCACTTTCTGGATGCCGATGGGAACCCGCATGTCTCCGCTGTGAAGCTCAGTGTTGACCAGGGCAACGCACTAATTGAGGCGCTCAAAGCTGCTGACAAAATACCGTTTTA
>Ga0222628_1000707_pt1 | contig 12575 bp, 12 predicted proteins | sample AntAcemetageno95_FD_179860 | JGI IMG/M metagenome (GOLD analysis project Ga0222628, IMG submission 179860) | Saline water microbial communities from Ace Lake, Antarctica - #95 | ecosystem: Environmental > Aquatic > Non-marine Saline and Alkaline > Saline | place: Antarctica: Ace Lake | collected...
TTTTTCAACAATGCTATCCATTTTAGCAAAAACAAGGAGCCTAGTCAACCATCAAAAAAAGGCTTGCTTAAAGCCTGTTTTTCATAAATTAGCCTATTTTTTAAAAAATAAACTATTTATTTAATTGTTGATAATAATAATCTACATCAGAAATCCATTTTTGAATTGCAGTCTTTGAGTCCCAAGAACAATCATAACCACATTTCCAAACTACCATTTTAGCTGGAGTGTTTAATCCCTCTCTATTCACTAAAGTTTCAATTCTTTTGGCCACTGTGTCCACTGCATCTTTCGGAGAGTCAAAGCAAGTGTGTCCTCCCGTTCCCATCCTATCTCTAATTCCTCGATAACCCCAATAATTAAAGCAATCTTCTCCATTTAAAACTGGGACTCTTTTACCCCAAGCACTTTCTTTCCGAGCAATCGCTACCAAAAGAGCGGCAATCATTCTATCTCGCTTAACAATTTCTGGAACCATCACTTCAATCGGGTATCCTTCAACCATAGCCATGATTTCATCTTCCATTTCCTTTCGCTTAAAACCAATTTCTTCATTAGCTTCATAATCCTTTAAAAGATTAGTTATGTAGCTAATATCGACATCTTCATTAAAACTTTCTACTGGTGGTTCTTTTCTTACTTCGGCCAAGGCAACACTTTGATCTTCTTGAATTTTAGCTGAAACACCTTCGCCTAAATAACGATAAATCATTGTCATTGATAACATTCCAAAAATAATTGCTACCACTAATGAAAAATTCCACATTTTAACTGGAGAGACAACTCTAACTGAATTGTCAAAAGTTTCTAAACAACGTTTACGAAAATTAGAATATTTTCTTTTTGCTCCGAGAATAGCCAGATCACTTTTTCCGATTGAATAAATTGGATTTTCTTTTGCATCGCGGGAATTAAGACCATCTATTTTTTTGATACCTTTTTTAGAAATATAATAAAAGCCAGAATTTTCCGTGTGTAATTTATTTTTTATCCCACACTGAGAAAATTGAATAGTCTCATTTTTATATTTTTTAACATATCTAGCTAGAGGAAAATCAAAAATCCTTTCCCGAATTTTTCGTTGAGAAAGACTATCTAAAAATGTTTTTTTATCTGAATTTTCTATCATTTATATTTCTGTTTCTTCTCTTATTATACACTATTTTTCTTACTTCGATAAATTTTTAAAAGATAAATTATTACAACTAAAAAAATTAATAGTAAAGAATAAACTTGCCCTAAAGTAAAGCCTATTTCACCCAATTTAGCGACAAAACCAATCTGCCAATCTGGTTCACGAATAAATTCAATCCCAAAGCGAAATACGCTATAAAAAACAAGATAGGTTGCTAAAAATTTGCCTTCCATCCATTTTTTATTTCGCAACAACCAAAGGATTAAAAATAAAATAAAACCTTCAAAAAGAGCTTCCAGAAGTTGTGAGGGAATCCGCAATTCCCAATCAAATGTAGCTGGATTGTAGAAATACATTCCCCATCTGCTTTCGGTCAATCTTCCATAGAGTTCTCCATTAAAAAAATTTCCAATTCTACCAAAAAAATAACCGGCTGGAATAACAGGAATAACAAAATCAGCTAGTTTCCAAAAATTTAATTTATTTTTTCTAACAAAAAACCAACTTGCCAACAGAACACCTAGCGCACCTCCATGATAACTCATTCCATAAATCCCGACAAAATTTCCGTCAACATCTATAGGAGAAATAATTCGCAATGGATGAAAAAGAAAATAATTTGGTTCGTAAAAAAGCACATAGCCAATCCTTCCTCCAATCACTACGCCAAAAATTGCGTAGATAATAAAGCTTTCAATTTTTTCAATTGTAATATTAATTTTTAGAGAATCTTTCTTTATTCTCCAGCGAAGTAATAGATAGACTATCAAAAAACCGACCAAATACATTAGGGAATACCAGCCAACTGGAAAAAAACCAATCTGAAAAGCGATCGGGCTTAAATGCAACTGCAAATTTTGATATAAATCAAAAAACATTATCCAGCACTAACTTTCGATGCAATTGCCAAAAGCAATTGGTCTCAAGAAAATAATTTATATTAATTAAAAATATTATCCAACTCTATAATTTTCAAACAATCAAATAATAAACTTGAAATCGAAAATTAGTGCTGGAATTATCCTTTATTAAAACCTTTGAGTTGCTTCTTAAACTCAAGAGAATAAATCTCCCAAAGAGCCATACAAAAAGAAAGAATTAATGGACCAATAATAAATCCATATATTCCAAAAAATTCAATTCCGCCTAAAGTAGAAAGTAAGATTAAAATTGGATGCATGGCAGTATCTTTTCCAATTAGCTTAGGTCGTAAAATATTATCCAAAGGAACAATAACCAATGCACCTACTATCAAAATTATTATTCCAGCCTGAACATTTCCTAATAAAATCATAATCACTCCAACAGGCAACCAGACAAATCCAGTTCCAACTGCTGGAATAATAGCGGCTATCGTCATCAAAATTGCTAAAGAAACCGGCGATACGACTCCAGTTGCCCAAAATAAGATTCCACCGAGAATACCTTGTAAAGCGGAAAGAAAAAATGTTCCCTTAATAGTGGCACGCGAAATTGAATAAAATCTTTCTGCTAAAACTCTTTCGTATTTATCCTTAAGCGGACTTAATGCGATAGTTTTACTAATAATTCTTCTTCCATCGATTAATAGGTAAAACAAGCAAAAGAAAAAAACGAAAGTCATAATAACCAAATAACCAATCCCACGATAAGCACCCTGAAACAATGCTGAAAAGTAATCATAAAAATTATTTAACGAACCAACAACTGCTTTTTGATTAACATCTATATTCTTAATAATTTCATTCTTGAAAAATGAATTAACTGAATCAATATAGTTATTAAAACTTGAAATGATGCTACTAATCCTATCTGGATTATTAGTAAAATTTAAAACTAGCATTTGAAGTTCTGAATATAAAAGAATTCCAATCAAAATTAAGGGAATAAAAATAAGTAAACCCACCAGAATACAAATCAATCCTGAACTTAAGCTTTTTCTTCCACCAGTAAAATGTAAAATTTTATCATAAAAAGGAAGAAAAGAATGCGCAATAATAGCAGCAAGAATTAGCGCCATTAAAAGAGTTTTAACTAAGAAAAACGAAGCGATTGTTATCGCAATTAAGATTAAAAAGAAAAAATAAACATTGTAATTTTTAAGCTTCATCCAGCACTAACTTTTAATATAACTAAAAAGATAGTTAAAATTAAAGATTTTAATTATTTAATAAAAACTCTTCCAACCCTAATTTTTAAAGACAAAATTAAAAGTTTAGTGCTGGATTCATACCCCGATTATATCACAAATATGAGACAAAAAAAATCCCCCGCCTCGCGAGGGATTTAAGCCATAATTTTTATTGAGTAATGATAAATATCTTTGAAATATTTCCTATTCTATTTTCACCGATATTATTTTCTCCATCAAATGTCAGATAGGAATTCCAAAGTCCTAGATTATTTCCAAATAATGCTCTCTGAACTTTCGCTACACCATAATTTCCATTTTGGAAAATAGCTGATCTATCAATATTGATTTTTCCCGATCCACCAAAAAAAGAAACTTCAATTCCCTCACGATGATTGTGCGCAATTTTATTTCTTTTAGTCCAAATGTTGGATTGATCAATTCTAAGTTTCATTCCGCTCTTAACATTATTAGTAATTGAATTTTTATAAATCCAAGCAGAAGCACCAGCTAGAATATCAATTCCATCTCCTTTGTTATCTTTTATCTCTGATTCAGTTATAGAAAGCTTTCTTTTCGCAGAAACAATTCCTGCTCCATCATTATCTTTAATAATACTTTCAGAAATAGAAACTTTACGAGAATCCTTTATTTTTCCTTCTTTAATATGGATTCCATCACCCTTACTATCCTTAATAATACAATTAATAATTGAAGCTTCGGCTTCACTCCTAACTCTAATGCCATATTTACCCTTCTTAATAGTTACCTTATTAATAACAGTTTCGTCATTCATCAAAACAGTTGGTTCTTTATTTGTCTTAGCTTCAATTATAACATCGTCTTTATCTTCACCATAAATACGAACGCCTTCCTTGATTTCTACATTTTCTTTATAAGATCCCTTGGCGATGTGAATATCAGTTTTTTTGTCCGCTTCCTTCATTGCCTCGCTAATAGTGTCATATGGATGACTAGCAGAACCAGTTTCTGATCCATGATTATTATCATCGACATAAAGATTACTTCTTTTACTTGAAAGTGAAAAAGCTGGCAAAGACAATAGAATTACCATGCTTAAAAGTAACGCAAAGCGCTTTATATTGCTCATTTCACTTATTTTTAGGCTTAAATTAGGCATATTTTTAATTATTATTATTTAACTATATATTCTACTCCTAAATCAATTTTTTGTCAAGTACCTATGGCACACTAACAAAAACTAAAAAAACTCTCCCGAGTACTCGGGAGAGTTTTCTGCTCTATTTGCTATTTATTTTCTTCTTCTCGAGAAATAATTTTACTTAAATAGTAAGCTATCGTGGCCAAGACTATCGTGATAGTTAAAGCATAACCAAATTTTACTAATAAAGTATTTTTTGCCAAAGGAAAAAGGTATTCAATCGAATCTTTAATTGCATCATTCCAAGCGAGACCCGCAACTAATCCTATTCCTGCAGTAATATATCCTATTGCTCTTTTCTTTACTTCCTTCTTTATATTTTTACTTTCGTTTTTAATTTTTTCAAGATTAGACATAATTTTTTCTAAAATTAACCCACATCCTTATTATACAACTTGTTTACTTTTTCGAGAAGCACGAATCCTATCATTTTCGGTTAAATGCTTTTTTCGCAAACGCACATTATGTGGAGTAACTTCTAAATATTCATCATCATTGATAATTTCCAGTCCGCTTTCAATAGTTATAATACGTGGCGGAGTTAGTTGAATCGCTTCATCCGCACCAGAAGAACGCATATTACTCAATTGCTTTCCTTTAATCGGATTAACTGCCATATCCATTCCCTTGGACGCATCTCCAATAACCATTCCTTCATAAACTTCAGTGGCTGGATTAATATATAAATTTCCTCGCTCCTGTAAATTAGCCAAAGAAAAACCTAAGGCTTTCCCAGCAGATGAAGAAACCATTGAGCCAACTTCCTTCTTTTTTATTTCTCCAACATGAGGCTTAAATCCAATCACTCGGGAAGAGAAAATTCCTTCCCCTCGAGTTTCTACAATAAATTGACCCCGATATCCTAAGATACCACGAGTTGGCACCTCAAAAATAATTCTATTTTGAGTTCCAATTTGTTTCATATCTTTCATAATTCCTTTTCTTTTTCCTAAACTCTCAATAACCGTTCCCGCAGAATCAATCGGCACATCAATTGTTGCTTCCTCGAAAGGTTCCAATTTTTGACCATCCTCTTCTTTTATAATAACTTGTGGTTGAGAGGCTTGGAGTTCATAACCCTCTCTTCTCATATTTTCCAAGAGAATAGCAATGTGAAGCTCTCCTCGTCCATAAACTTTGTAATATAAATCAGAAGAAAAATCGATCTTAAGTCCAACATTTACTTCTAATTCTTTTTCTAATCTTTCTCTCAGTTGTTTATTGGTAACAAATTTTCCTTCACGACCTGCAAAAGGAGAATCATTAACCATAAAAGTCAAAGCAATTGTTGGCTCGTCAATTTTAATAGCGGGCAGTGCAACTTGCCCTTGATCCTCACAAATTGTTTCACCAATAAAAATGTCCGGTAAACCAGCTATCATAACAATATCTCCAGCCAGTGCTTCCTCAACTTCTTTTCTTTCTAGCCCATTAAAAGTATAAATTTTAGTAACTCTTCCAGTATAACTCTTTCTATCTTCTGATTTTACAAAAACATTCTGATTAAGCTTCATCTTGCCTTCATAAATTCTTCCGACTGCCATTCTCCCCAAGAAATTATCATAGGCTAAATTAAATGGTTGAAATCTAAGTTGGTTTTCAGTCTTCGCCTCTGCTGGCTTAACTTTTGCGATAATTGTTTCAAGAAGTGGAGTCAGGTCTTTCGCCTCATCTTCCATATGCATTTTTGCTACCCCAGTTTTTCCAATTGTATAAACTGTTGTGAAATCAAGTTGTTCATCATTAGCTCCTAAATCTAGGAATAATTCAAAGACTTGTTCTTGGGCTAAGTCTGGATTAGCACCCGGTTTATCAATTTTATTTAAAACAACGATTGGTTTTAATCCCAATTCTAAAGATTTTTTCAAAACAAATCTGGTTTGAGGCATTGGCCCTTCTTGCGCATCTACTACCAAAAGAACACTATCAATTGAACGCAATACGCGCTCTACCTCACTACCAAAATCAGCATGACCTGGCGTATCCACAATATTCACCTTTATATCTTTGTAGAACAAAGATGCATTTTTAGAATAGATCGTAATCCCTCTTTCCTTTTCCAAATCGTTGGAATCCATACTTGCCCCCTCGTCTGTCACCATTCCAGTTTGACGCATCAAAGCATCGGTCAAAGTTGTTTTGCCGTGATCAACATGAGCTATAATTGCAATGTTTCTAATTTCCATAAATTGTTTTATTTAACAAAAAACTGCCCCCTAGGCAGAGATATTTCTTAATCCTACCAAGATTTTAGCCTAAAAAAACTGGAAAGTCAAGTTAATCCTTTTCTAATTAAACTTTTTTTGGAATACTTATAAAAAAAGTGGTTCCTTTATTTTCAACGGAATCAAACCAAATTTTTCCGCCATGCCCTTCTACAATCGATTTAGCAATATAAAGTCCTAAGCCTGTTCCCTCAGCTCCAGTTAAAATAACATTGCTAGCTCGAAAAAATTTTTGGAAAATTTTATTTTGTTGGTTCTTAGGAATTCCGGCACCCCGATCTTGGACAGAAACAATAATCTCATCGTCATTATTCTGTTGATTAACCGTAATTGTACTCCCTTTTGGAGAATATTTAATCGCATTACTAATAAAATTCTGAATAACTTGTTTAATTTTCTCTCCATCAATAAGGATCTCTAGTCCATTTTCTGGTTTTCCCGAAAAAGCAATTTCAATTTCTTTTTGAGCAGCAATAATTTTTTGCTCTTTTATTGATTTTGCAATAATTGAAGTTAAATCTTCTTTTTTCTTTTCAATTACGAATTTTTTTCCAGTTTCAATTTTTGAAACATTCAAAAGATCATTCACCAGATTAACCATCCTTTCATTTCCTTCATGAATCTCTTTTACAAAATCCCTCTCTTCTGCTCCTAATTTCTTACCGTCATTCTCTTCCAAGAGAAGCTCTGCATACCATTTAATGCTAGTCAGCGGCGTTCGAAGCTGATGTGAGGCCAAAGAAACAAACTCCGTTTTCATTTTGTCGACTTCTCTCTCTTTTGTCACATCTCGGAAAACCACAACACATCCGATTATCTTTCCATCTTTGTCTTTCAGTGGTGCCGCACTATCAGCCACCGGGATTTCAGTTCCATCTTTCTTCACAATCATTGTGTGATTAGACATTTCCTGAACAGTTCCGGTGCTCAAGGCCTTGTCCATAAATTCACTGTTCTCTTTCTTATCTTTTTCAAAAATAAATTTAAGTTTTTTATTATACTCATGACCAACCAATTCTTCCCCTTTGAATCCAGAAATTTCTTCAGTAACATAATTAATCATAATAATTTTTTTCTCAGCATCTACCACGAACACTCCGTCACCAATGCTATGCAAAATCGCGTCAATTTTTTCTTTTTCCGAATAAGCCAGTTTCTTTTCCCATTCAACATCATCCAAAATATTTAGGATCGCTTTTTGCTGATTTTCTAAATCATTTTTATTTTTTTCTGATTCAAGGGTTTTTTCAGCCACCTTTTTTTCAAGCGTTCCATAATAGCCTTTCAATTTGGCACTCAAAGAATTAAAGGTTTCAGCCAAATCTCCAATTTCATTGTTGTCCTTTATTGTTATCTTTTGAGAAAAATCACCTTGAATTAAATTTTCTGAAAACTTCTTAATTTTATCCAAAGAAGAAAGAGAACTTCTAGTTAAAAAATAAACAAACAGTGAAACTAAAATACAAGCGGCAAAAATTCCTGAGATAACTATCAAAATTATTGGATAAATGGCACTTTCAACTTTTTGCAAATCAACTCTTGAAATGATAAATAAATCTGAATCAAGAACTTTTGAAACTCCAAAAATATTTCCCGTTCTTTCAACCCTAATATCCTCTGGAGCATAATAACCATCTATTAACTCTTTGGCTTCATGATAATCAAAGGCTTCAATCTCCCTATCTGAAAACCGCCTGCTTTCTTCAATTGTCTTTTTTTCATCTTCAGTTAAAGTTCCGAGGCTTTTTAGAATGTGACTCTCATCAATATCCAGCACTTTTTAATTTTATTGCCAAAGCTTTTGCCATCGGCTTTTCATCTTCTACAATAATGATTTTTTTCTGATTATCCATAATTTTTTTTAATTTTAACTTTACTTAATTATACCATAAAAAACAATAAAAAAAACTGTCAGTTTGACAATTTTTAGATATTTATAACCTTGCTTCATAGATTATAGATAAACCCATTTTTCACTCAATAACAGCATACAATCAATTTAAAATGCCAAAGGTGTGAATATTCCTAAAAAATAGCTGGTAACTTTAATTTTTTTGATTGCTATCTTCTATTTTTTAGTATTGGTAGAAATATTAGTATAAAATTTTACATTTCCACTTTTTTCATCCTTAACTGCAAAACATTTAGCATAAACATCGACAATTTTATTAGTTTTTACATTTCTATATTGTAAATTTCCCTCCCAGGAACCTTTTTCTCGCAAAATTGGGAACAATTCTTTCATTACTTTTTCTTGAAAATCATTAGAAATAACATCAATAACCGAATAATTTTCAATTTCATCTTGAGGGATGCCTAACATTTCTTGACCTGCATCATTTAAAAAAGTCATTCTTCCATCAGGAGTGGCTATATTAATAAGCTCTGGGCTATTTTTAACTATAAGTGCTAGATTATTAATTTCTTCTTGATTGTCTTTTATTTCTTTCATTTTTTTAATTTTAAATTTATTTAATTATACCATAAAATAAAAAATAAACCGCTCTTCAAAAAAAATTATAAAAAATTAATAGACACAATTTCTGGACGATTACCGGTTCTCATTGGAGGACCCCAAGTCCCCACTCCATTAGTTATATAGATATTATAATCTCCTAAGGTAAAAAGTCCATAATCATACCCATGATACATCCAATGAGTAATAAAATTAAAAGGAAAAGATTGACCTTTATGAGTATGTCCTGATAATTGTAATTTCACTCCTAATTCTTTAGCTTCTTGAATATTCTTAGGCTCATGATAAAGCAATATATTGGCTTCTTCTGGATTATAATCTTTTAATTTTTTAAAAACTTCTTCAAAATTAAAACCCAAACCTTCTCTTTTTGGATAATTAAGACCGATTAACTTCAAGCCATCCAAATCTAATAATTCATTTTCTAAAATTTTTATTCGTGGATTATTTTCTAAAGCTTTTTTTGTTTCTTCAATCCCCAAATAATTTTCATGATTTCCTGTAACCATAAAAATATTTTTGGCTTTCAATTTGTTCAATGACTCAGTTGAGGAATCAATTTCCCGATATTCCATTCCATCAAAAAGATCACCTGTAATAAAAATAATCTCCGGATCGACAGCGTTAATTTTATCTACTATTTTTTCCAAAAAATCAGAATTGTAAATATGCCCCAAATGAACATCAGAAATATGAACCGCTGTTTTTCCTTGCCAACTGACTGGCAAATTTTTAATCTTTACTGAAATATTTTTAACTCTTGGATTAAAAGCATTCCGAACTCCCCAAATTGTTAATCCAAGAGCTGTCAAAATTAAAATGATGGTCAAAAATCTAAAGTCTAAGCTAAAATTGAAAAGTTTCATTCCCCATTTAATAACCCAAGCTAAAACTAACATTAAAACTAAATTATTTAAAAAAGCCAACCAAGTATTGGAAATTAAATAAAAAATTCTAGTAAAATCATTCGTTCGCCAATGAGATAAAAAAGATGAAATAATAAAGCTTAATGATAAACATAAAAGGAAAATTGCCAAAGAACTTTTTAAATTACCATTAGTTAAATTAAAAAACTTAATTAAAGAATAATACACAAGCCAATGAGCACCAAAAATAATACCTACAAATGATATTAGAATTAATAAAAATATTAGTATCATAAAATCTTTATTTCATTTATTAATAAATCTTACAATTAAAAAATAATTGAATTTTAATCTTTATCTATATTAGCACAAATAAAAAACCCCTGAAATAAATCAGGGGATTTTTTATCTCGGTATACTTATTATACGCGAGCTACTTTGGTTGCGTTCAGTCCTTTTTGACCTTCAGTAACCTCGAATTCAACTTGATCACCTTCTTTTAGATCATTGTATTGAATATCTTGTAGTTCGTTAGCATGAAAGAATAGATCCTTTTCTTCACCTTCTCGTGAAATGAAACCGAATCCACGATCAGTTAATCGAGATATTGTTCCTTTTTCCATTTTTTTATCAATAGAATTGTTTATATACACATGTATATGCAAAAAGAAAAGTCCGACTAAACTACTATTGCAAACCATTATGTATTTAAGATAATAGCATCTTAGCTAAAAAAAGTCAAGGGCAATAGCTATAATGAAAAAAGCGCTATTTTTATTCACTAAAAGTTGCAACCAACCCCAGTGCAAACTGGATAGCTATCTTCTCCAGTCGTGATAACCTGATCCTTTTTAGGCCGGTAAGTTTTTATTTCTGTTGTTGGTTCAGGATTGACTATTATAGGATTATCCAGGCCTTCATCTTCAAACCCTTCAATCTCAACTGCAGAGTCATCAATTGTGACTATCTCTCCATCAATAATTGTGACTATCTCTCCATCAACTTCTGCCTCAAAAGCAATCCGACCATCATCCATAATAATAATTGTTCCAATGCTGGTATATTTTGCTCCTTCCTCATCTCCAATAACTAAATATTCTCCACTCTCATCCGTTACCTTATAAATCAAAACTCCATCATTATCAAAAATAAGTTGCCCAACATCCAAATATTTTTTATCGCTTTCATTGCTATTTAAAACAACAAAATCCCAGCCATCATTACTAGCTCCATAGGCAAATTGATCCCCATCATTACTAAAAACAGGGTTAAAAACATCATCATAGGCCTCACTCTCCTGACCATCAACAACCACTGTCCATTTTCCATCATCTTTTTGAACTTTATAAATCTTTTTTTCTCCATTACTCGCAAAAAGAATCCAGTCTGTTTTTTGATTTGTTGTTGTAGCTTTTTTCTTTCCAACTTGAGGAATATAATCCAAAACCGCAGAAAAGCTTCCTGCTCGATAAATCAAAAGAGCAAAAATTAGAGAAACTAAAATAATTATTCCTATTGCCACTTCAGTCTTAATTTTATTTCCTTTTTCCATAGTTATTTTCTAATTTTATATAATCTTAATCACAAAGATCAACAGCTTGTTGTTCCTTAAAATTGTTAAGAATTTTTTTAGATAGTTTTTTTCCTCTTAGCAAGTCAGAAATCCAACGTTCTCCAATCAGATGAGGCATCATAACAAAATCAGCCCCTGCCTCATACATACTCTCTACATCATCTTTTTGATAAGCATTAGCGATGATCATTGTTTTTGGATTATTTTTTTTGACAAAATTAATTAAGTTAAATTGGTCTTCAGCTGAAGGAATAGTCATAATAATCAAGTTTGAATTAGAAATATTTAAGGCTTCTAAAAATTCAATGTCTGAAATATCCCCAAAAACAGCCTTGATTTTCATTTTTTTCAGTTCTTTTATCGCTTGTGAGTTATGATCAATAACAGAAAATTTAACTTCTGAATCTTTAAGTGCTTTACAAACGCCACTACCAATCCTATGATGTCCAACAACCCAAACATCAAATTTATTTTTTCGAGATTCCAATTGATGGTATCCATCTTTTCCAAAAAGATTAAAGATTGGAATAAGCAATCTATAAACTTTTTTACTATAAACTATCAAATATGAAGATATAAATATTGTTGTAATCGCCACTAAGGTAAAGATTTGAACTAATTCATTTTCAAAATAACCAGCTTGTTTTCCAGTAAATAATATAACAAATCCAAATTCACTCACCTGCGCTGCAGTAATTCCAGCCAAAAAACTATTCTTTCTAGTAAATTTAAAAAATCTAAAAATAAAATATAGGATAACTGAATTCCCAACTAAAATAAAAATTGAAAGAATTAGAGCGGGAAACCAAATTTTTCCAAAGGATCCAATTCCCATTTCACTACCCAAAACAATAAAAAATAAAATTAGAAAAAAATCTCGGAGTGGCCTTATTCGACTTCCAATCTCTATTTGATAGGGTGAAGAGCTTAAGGCAATTCCAGCAAAGATAGCACCCATCTCCAAAGAAAAGCCAAATAAACTGAACATACTAGCCAAACTAAAACAC
>Ga0222628_1000710_pt1 | contig 12516 bp, 10 predicted proteins | sample AntAcemetageno95_FD_179860 | JGI IMG/M metagenome (GOLD analysis project Ga0222628, IMG submission 179860) | Saline water microbial communities from Ace Lake, Antarctica - #95 | ecosystem: Environmental > Aquatic > Non-marine Saline and Alkaline > Saline | place: Antarctica: Ace Lake | collected...
TCATTGATTTTGACCCCATGACCAAATCGATCATCAAGGTGATGGACAACGGCAAAGAAGTATCAGCAAACAAATTTCACAAGTATCAGGAATATCTAGAAGATGCCACAGAGTTCTCAGAACTGGAAGCCTTGGCACCAGCTATGGAAAAGCTGGAATACAAGCTTGAGATGGTGGAACTTGGCGATACGGCGATGATGGCTGATCTGGAGGAGTTGATCATCAACCTGGAAGGGCTAGAGTCAGAGCACGCCATTCTCAAAAAGAAGCATTATGCCTCGGTGATTCATGTGATCGAACTGGAGAACCTGGCTGAAGTGATTCAATCATTATTTTCTGAAGCAGGGCAGACCCCCCCGCAAAAGATCAAGTCAATGCGAATCAAAAAGGATAAATTTTTTCTGAATGGTAAAGAGGTCGAGGGCGAGCTTGGAAAAAAGTGTATTGATGCCTATACCCATCAAACAAGAGTCGGTCGGGATGATGGCAAAGAGAAAAGTCGTTGGTATGACAAAGAAATAGATGTTAAGATCACTTTCGATTGATGTTCTCAGGTCGGATTGATTAGACAAGAGGGTGTGTTTGGACAGATCAAAGCAAATCGTCAGTTCAGGCGGTTCTTGTTAAAAGGCCTTGATAAGGTAACTGAGGATTTCGGTTTGGTTGCTAATGCCCATAATCTGATGAAACGATGGATAAAGGAGCGAGCGGGGAGACATTGAAGTGATCAGACCGTCTCTCGTAGACCAAATTTAACGCTTCAGAGTGAACAATAGAGCCCCAGAACAGGTTTTAGATAAATCTGTGAAAATCCGTGATTAAAAACATAAAGAGGCTATCTCATCTTCTGAGACAGCCCCTTGTATTGTTAACTAGAAAAAACCAAGTTCACGGTGGTTAGGATTAATCCTCAATTTGGTCTGGTTGTTTGGCACGTTCCAGGACTGACATGGCCGTTGCCACGATTCCTGAAATATCCCCTAGATTGGCTGGGATGATCAGAGTGTTGCTTTCCTTGGCCAGTTTGCCAAATTCAGCCACATATTTTTCAGCCACCCTTAGATTTGCAGCAGTCTTACCCCCTTCCATGCTCAGAGAGTTTGCGATCTGCTTGATCCCCGTGGCTGTGGCAGTCGCGATGAGTTCAATTTCCTTCGCTTGCCCCTCTGCCTCGTTGATGCGTTTTTCCTTTTCACCCTCAGAGACAGCGATGGCTTCTCTTTTGAGACCTTCAGCCCGGTTGATCCGGGATTGACGATCACCTTCAGAAGTGGCAATGGCGGCCCGTTTTTCACGTTCGGCCTTCATTTGTTTTTCCATGGCATCCATAACGCTCTGGGGTGGGGTGATATCTTTGATCTCATAGCGTAGGACTTTGACGCCCCAGTTCTGGGCTGCTTCGTCTATGGCAGCCACGACCTGTTGATTAAGCGTCTCACGTTCTTCAAAGGTACGATCCAGTTCGATCTTACCAATCACGGAGCGCAAGGAGGTCTGGGCGAGCTGACTGGCTGCCACTCTATAATTGTCAATCCCATATGCCGATAGTTTGGAGTCAATAACCTGGAGATAAAGAACACCATCAACAGAGACAGAGACGTTATCGGTGGTGATACAATCCTGGGATTCGATGTCGAGGACTTCTTCCTTAAGAGAACGTTTATAGGCGATTTTGTCCAGAAAGGGGATCAGAATATGGAATCCCGCACTGAGAGAATTGTCGTACTTTCCCAGTCTTTCTATGATGTATTCAGATCTCTGGGGCACAACTACGGCGGTTTTAGCGAGAAGACCAATAACAATAATGGCCAGAACACCAACGACGATCAATGATTCACTCATAATTTTCCCTAAACCTTTCGAACTTTAAATGTGAGGCCATCTTTGGAATCCTGACTCTCAATGATGACTGAGGCCCCCTGAGCAATATCCTCGTCACTGGTAGCCATCCAGAAACTTCCCATGACTTTTATTTCACCAGGCTGGTGCGCAGAAATGGGTTTGGTCACAATGGCTGTTTTTCCGATCTTTGCTTCGGTGTATTGGTCATCAACCTTATCACGAGTTGACCCTTTGAAAGTAGCCATACTGTATTTTCTCAAGCTGAACAGCAAGACCAGAGATGTGACAATGAAGACGATGATCTGGGTGGTCAAGGAGATGTCGAGCACCCAGACTGAAAGGCCGGCAATCCATGCTCCAGCTGTGAAGAAGATGAAGATAAAGCCTGGAATCAGCAGTTCTACAATGACGAAGACAACGCCAACGAGAAACCAGACCAATGATGCGGAAAGACTCATAATATACTCCAGTTGATTAAATTTATTTGTCGATGAATATGCATGCTAAAACTTTTGACCACGATGTTTACGACCCCAGATGGACACGATTTGTGATTGAGCTGCAAAATATATTATTAGATGTATTTGCACAAGTATTGTCTCTATTTAACATTGGTGATGCTGAAAAAAACTGTTCGGGGGAATCGGAGTTGTTGAAGAAAGAGAGGCGAGAATGATCGAACCTAGAAACTACCCACCTTGAAAAAGGTTTCAACCTGTTCCAAGCCGCAGGTTTTTGCCTCAGGAACACTGCCCTGGAAAAGAATCTTGCCTTTGGAAAGAAAAACGATCCGATCGGCAATACGGTGAATACTGGCCAACTCATGGGTCACGACCACAATACTCATCTCAAGTTGTTTTCTGAGAGTGAGGATCAGGTCATCCAGGGCTGCGCTAGTGATTGGGTCCAATCCGGCAGAGGGTTCATCGCAAAAGAGCAGTTCCGGATCCAATGCAATGGCGCGGGCCAGAGCTGCCCGCTTCCGCATACCGCCAGACAATTCCGATGGGAGTTGGTGAGCCGCATGGGTCAATCCCACCATCCCAAGTTTAACAGCAGACATTTTGAGGATCAGGTCGGCATGCAAGTCTGTATGCTGCTCCAAGGGAATCGCCATATTATCCAGCACCGAGATGGAGTTAAGCAAAGCACCATTCTGGAACAGAACACCAATTCGCTGAAGGGTTCGATTCACACTGGATTCATCCTCAGAGTGATAGGGCTCACCGAATAGAGCGACTTCGCCCTCACTAGGCTCCACAAGACCGAGAATACTTTTTAGAAGCGTCGTTTTTCCACTACCGCTGCCGCCCAGAATAACTGTGATCTCATTCTCATAGAAATCAAGATCAATGTGGTCCAGAATAGTTCGGTCTCCGAAACGGGTGACAAGGTTTTTGATCTGGATGACTGGTGTTTTACTCATATCACATCATATATATTAAGCTGAAGACTGCATCCAAAAAAATGATTGCAAATATTGATGCAACCACCGCAGATGTGGTGACACGCCCCACACCCTCAGCTCCCCCTTCAACCCGAAAACCAAAATAGCTCCCGATGATCACGATGACGCCGGCAAAGAACAGACTTTTGCTGAATCCAACCAGGAGATCCTCGATGGTCAAGATACTCAGGGTCTCATTAATATATGATACAGGGGTAAGGTCGAGGTAGGTCACGCCAATAATGAACCCACCAAAAATGCCCAGGATCATGGAAAGCGTAACCAGGAGAGGCATGCTGATGGTAATGGCCAAGAATTTAGGGACCACGATATAGCGAATGGGATTAATGGCCATCATCCGTAACGCATCCACTTCTTCACTGACCTTCATGGAGGAGATCTCAGCCGCAAATGAAGAGCCACTCCTGCCCGCAATGATGATCGCTGTCATCATCGGTCCCATCTCGCGTACCATGGATATGGCGATCAGATCCGCCACATAGATACTGGCTCCAAATTGTCTCAACTGGGCTGCAGATTGTAAAGCCAGGATGAGTCCGAGGACAAATGATAGAAGTGCAATGATACCTACCGCATTACTACCAATAAGCAGGATCTGTTGAATGATGGCGCCTTTGCGTCTCCCTTTGCGGGTGAAGAGACCCAGGGCAGACCAGAATACCACTTCTGAGATAAGTAGGACAAGTTCACTGATGGTATGCCGCAATCCATATACAGAATCGCCGATCTTTTCAAAGAATCCCGATTGCCGCGGGGGGGCTGGCAAGGGATGAGGTGCAGAAGCAAAGGCATCCAGAGTGTCCTTGAGCTTATCAGAGACCCCCACGAGTGTGACGCCTTGAAATCGCCCTTCCATAAGCTGATCGATAAATGAAACACCGGCGCTATCCATCTGCATGACCCCAGATAGATCAATACTTTGGACCTGTTTGGCGCGAATCTTTTTTAATCGTTTTTGGAGTGCTGGTATTGTGTCATGGGTCAACGCCCCAACCAGTAAAAGACAGGTTCCCTCGAGGGTAAATTCTGCGGTTGGTTCAGACATATTCAGGTTTCCAGTAGCTCAAATGCTTATCGAAGGAAATAAGTCAATCTGAGAAAAAGTGCATGACGATATTCCAGATAGTCCTTACCATTTTCATCCACTTTGTTGCGGAATCGGATGCGATCATCAATGGAGATATATTTGAAGACCTTGATGTTAAATACATTCTCCCAATCAATGGTGGTGGATGCATCACTATCAAAGGGGATCAGAAAATCTGCATTGGTATAATAGGTCAGGTTAAGGGGCAGTTGAAAATTTCCAACAATGGAAACCTCGGTGCCTTTTTGCTTCACGGAGGGTTGTGAATTCCAGACCTTATAGCTGACGCCATCAATGGTTTCCGTGAGATCAGAGAGCACAAAGACGTCATCATAGTAGTCTTGTCGAAGTCCCAGACCGACCCGAATATTCAGGTTGGCCCGCCCCGTATTGAAAGCCCTCAAGTTCAGACCGGCACCCTCCTTGAGCGTCATGGGCTTGAAACCAGATTTGATTTGCACTGTTTTCACGCCTGTCTGTGATTCTAGGATGTCTTCAGCGAGACTTAGTTTTCGATAATTAATGTCTTCTGTAAAGTATTGATACTCATTGAGAACATGGGATTCGCTGTCAAAACGGCCATAGAACCCCACATTTTTAAGGAAATACAGCACCAGTGTGTTCCTGAAATAGAAATTGTCATTGGAAATCCTGAACCCAGTTTCACCGGCCTTGGTGGTTCCCAATTCGATAAGGTTTCGCAATGTAAAATTCACCGGGAAATTGTCGTAGGTAATTTTGTTCTCAAACTGGGTATTAAGAATAATGGTGGTTTCGTGCTGATCACGACCTTTCTCATTATCACCAATATAATTTGCATTCCCAAAGACGGCATTGAGGAAACGCCAGTGACCAGTGAGACCGGCCATTTCATTTTCTTCTAGCAGCCCACCACCAATGAGATTGTTGGGTGTCCCATCCTCATTCGTCCCCACGACCAGAGTCAGTTTTTGGAACTGTCCTTCCTTTAAATACACAGTGGAAAAATCTCGGTAGGTATTAAAGGGTTCACTATTGATGGTAATCTTATACAATCCTGGTTTGAGAACCCAGACCTTTTGTTGTTCACCATACTCACGGTCAACAGGGATGTGGGTTCCGTAGCTTTCCCCGGACTCCGAGGCAAAGACTTCATAGCGCACCTTGGCAACTTCTCTTCGCTCATCGATGATGTCCACAATGAGGCAGCTCCAGTCAGGTTTAAGTATGGTTTTATAGCGTGGTATGATCTCAATACTATCCTTGGAGATCAGCTGAGCAGAGCTTCCAGATCCAAATTCGATGGAATAGGTGCCTGAGGGCAGGGGCATCCCCTGCCCGGGCATACCAAAATTTACCACGGTGTTGTCATGGAGAATCTTATAGGGCATTTCGTTGTCTGTTTCTGAAACAGCGGGGAAGAAGAGAATTCCCATGCCCTGATTGCCACCTTCACTGCTATCAAGGAAGACAGAATCAAGTTCAGTATGTACCAAACTTGAGGGCGGTTCTTCGAGCCCTTGAAAATGCTGCATGACCTTGATCAGAAATTTATCTGTTTCTTCCAGGATGCTCTCATTAATGACCTGGACAAAAGTTTCAGTGAGATTGTCTTGGAGAACGACTTCCCGGTTGACAGTATGGACAACCGTCAACGCTTTGTCGCTCGGTTTTTGAAGAGCAAAATCAATATTGAGCCGTGCGGCGGTGAGATCTGTTGACTCGTAGACCTCGATATTGTTGATCTTGGCCTGGATCACATAATCTGGACGTATGCTCAAAAACTCTCTGGAGACTTGCCTGAAAATTTTATAGCGACTGATGCGCTTTACAACGAGATCAGGAATGATCTCAGTGAGATCCACCGCCCAAATATCATTCTCAGAATAGGTGATGCGTGGTCCAAAGTGCCGAATCACAATCTCTTTGCGATTGTAGGTGTTGGGGATGGTAACGTCGTTAACCTGAACGGTAAAATTCAGGGGCGTTTCCTGGAATAGCTCCTTTTTCTCCGTATGCTGAAAGTATTCTAAGACATAGTAATTTTTGGAAATAGGGGCTTGACTTGCGCAAGAGAAGAGCAAGATGGTCAGAAGGGCTGCCTGGAGTTTTTTCATATCATCACCTTGTTACTAACGTTTCGAGCGCAGCAGGAGAGATGGGTCGTCATTCACCTTTCTGGAGAATTCACTGAGATATTCTGCAGATTGTTTCAGCGAGGCAATAGACTTGATAAGATCCTGCCGGGTCTTCAAAACCGTTAGGTCTACATGGGTAAACGTGTCGTTTACGGTTTTCAAGGTTTGAGTAATGTCGTCTGATATCGCCTTAATGTCGGCGGCAGCCAGATTCCCACTAAATACGCTGGCGTTTGCCAGGATGGTATCCAATTTCGTGAGACTTGATTGGCTGGCCACCATGAAATTGGCCATGGCCAGTGATGCTGAGTCAAGCTGTGTAAAGGCTTTCTGTAAGGGTGCGCGGCTATCATCAATGAGACCCTTGGTGCTGCTGAGGACTTCCTTCAGCATGCCCCGGTTTTCAACGATAAGCGCATTAAAGGAATTTATGGTGGTTTTCAGGGCCTTGCGGTTCTCTTCCAGAAGCCCATTCATGTTCACCAAACTGGCGTTGAGTGCTGCTCGATTTTCAGAAACCATATCCTGGGTATTGGTGAGAATATTCCCCACTTTAATACGATTGTCTTCAGAAGTAACTGCAATAAAATTATTGAGCAGGAGTTCGAATTTTTCAGCGATGAGCTCGGCTTTGCCTGTGATGTCCTCCATATATGAGGTACCTGGCTGAATATCGGATCCTGGCGTCAATAATTTTGCGTCATTGGTCCCCCCGGTTAATTCTACCTGTTTGATACCGGTGATGCCAACGCTGACCAATGTTGCCAACACATCTTCTTTGATAGGAGTCCCTTTTTTGACGCTAATCTGAATGGTCACATTGTTGATGTCATCTTGGTCAATACTTATATCCTCAACCTGACCGATATTGATACCGTAGTATTTAACGGAACTACCTGTTTGCAATCCGATCACCGAAATGTTTCGATAAGTAACAAAATAATCATCTCGTTTTTCCATGAGACGCTGACCAGCGACAACGACAATTGTTACGATCAGTAGAACAGATGTGATGAATAAGAATATTCCCAGTCGTATCTTTTGGGCATTGGTAACCATGGCGAACCTTTCAACAAAATTCCCGGTGTTTCCAGCTTGTTCTGCGATACTGTGGATGACCACTTAGCATGTCATTTTACAAACTGTTCGTTTCACGAAACCGTGGAGTGATCGACACAATATAAACAGAAACTGGCAAGTGGGAGACACACTTCCTTTCTTTTCATGTCTCAATGCGATCACACAGAATTTGCAATTCTAAAGGCAAAGCCCTCGTCAATTCATGACATTTCCAGCTTAAATGGAACAAAAAATGTCATGGACCGTAAATTGAGAGCATATATTTAGAGCACCGATCGTATCAGGAGGATATGATGAAATTAGGTAGGACCGCAAAGATGTTTTCAAAAACGACAATGATCCTTAGTTTAATATTATTAATTGCTAACTGCAACCAGGCGCAGGAGACTATGAAATACAACGAACTGACCCCCGAAGAACAACGTGTTATCATAAGCAAAGGGACTGAACGTCCATTTAGTGGAAAGTTTGAACATCATGATGAAACGGGTACATATACTTGCAAGCAATGTGATGCACCCCTTTATCGTTCAGGTGATAAATTTGATGCTCAATGTGGCTGGCCCAGTTTTGATGAGGAGATAGCTGGTGCTGTCAAGCGGGTCACCGATTCAGATGGTCGGCGAACAGAGATACTCTGCGCCAATTGCGATGGACATTTAGGTCATGTTTTTCTTGGCGAAGGATTTACGCCCAAAAACACCCGTCATTGTGTTAACTCCATCTCCCTGAATTTTGAAGCCGTAGAAGTGAATACTGCCAGGGCCATCTTCGCCTCAGGATGTTTCTGGGGTGTGGAATATCAACTTCAAAAACTGGATGGTGTCATATCGACGGCAGTTGGCTATACCGGCGGACATGTTGAGAACCCCACCTACCAGCAAGTGTGTACCGGTCGAACAGGCCATGCTGAGGCCGTTGAGGTTGTCTATGACCCCACGCTGGTAGACTATGAAACGCTGGCCCGCTTGTTCTTTGAGACCCATGATCCGACTCAAGAGGACGGACAGGGTCCCGATCTAGGCACCCAGTATCGATCAGGAATCTATTATCTTGATGATGAACAAAAGCTGGTTGCAGAAAAACTCATCAAGCTCCTCGAGAAGAAGGGCTTGGATGTGGTCACCGAAGTGACACCGGCATCAAAGTTCTATACTGGAGAAGACTATCACCAGGACTACTATGTTAAAAAAGGTGGCACTCCTTATTGTCATGCCTACACCAAGCGTTTTTGAGTGATCTAGTCGAAATTTGAACTTGAAATCAGGATTGCTTTTCCAGAGATCCTGGTCAGTCTATGCCTTCGCAGTGTACTTAGGCCAGTAGACAGACACTCGGGTACTTTTTTGAAGGCCACCTGAGCGCGATTAATAAATTGGAGTCGATTCGTTGAATTCGTGCTCTTCCTGTCTAAAAAGTGAGTGTACTCAAGGTTTCAACTTCAAGTTTCAGATTTCACATGGACCACGATCTTCCCATGGCTCTTGCGCGACTCCATCAACTCATGGGCTTTGACCATCTCCGTAAATTTGAACTCATGACCAACCAGGGGCTTTAGATCGTGTTTGATAGTAAACTCAGACAGGCCGGCCCATATCCGTTGCATCCGTTTAACATCTTTTAGCAGGTATCCCAAGTGGCTTGCGCCCACGACCTGAGAGTTGGTGGCCATGTCGTTGATTGTGACCCGGGGGATCGCTTTCCAGGTTTGCCACCATGAGAAGGGATTCAGTTTGTTCAGGTTCAGGCTGGCGAAACCGATAACAACCAATCGACCAAAAGGATTGAGCAACGCTAAACTTTTTCTGAAGACCTCACCCCCAACCACTTCAAGAACCACATCGATACCTTCTCCATCTGAGCGGGAACGGATAACTCTAGAAAAATCATCCCGGGCATAATTGATTCCCTGAGCCCCATATTGGTTGATGAATTCTACTTTGTCATCTGAACTGGTGGTCCCAAAAACTTCGCAGCCTAATGCTCTGGAGATTTGAACCGCTGCCGTTCCTACACCACCGGCGGCCGCTTGTATGAGAACGCGATCACTCTCCCTGAGTCTACAGATCTCGAAGAGGGCCACCCAGGCGGTCATAAATTGTACGGCAAAAGCGGCATTCTCAGTAGCCGTAAAATGCTCGAAAGCCGGCAAGACCTGATGTTGGGAGACAACAATCTCCTCGGAATAGCAGCCGAATTGACCAACAACGATCACTTTGTCACCAAGTTTCACAGCAGAGACATCTTCTGACACCTCGCTGATTTCACCATAGGCTTCCATTCCGAGCGTGTAAGGTCGTTTGGGTGCCCAACCATAAAGACCTTTGCGACTTTGGATCTCCGCATAGTTCAGTCCAATGGCTTCAGTTTTAATGCGAACCTCTCCACTTGACAATTCTGTATGCTGAATATCCGATAGCTTTAGAACAGCCGGAGAGCCGGTTTTTTCAAGAATATATGCTTTCATAGATGCAACCTCACTGTTGAAGGGTGTTGATCTCTCAAGTTTCCTCGAATCTGGGCTCATTCAAGGAGTTTCCAGCTATTCCTCATTTTTCACACAGGTCAATGGTAAGACGCTTTAAGTATCTGTTTGTGGAGAAAACATATTCTTCGCCGATAATCAGTCTGTGAACGGAGGTGAAGAGCGGCGCGGTTTGTAAATAAGACAAGTATGATCTCTATCACTATAAATATCAAGGGGTTGTATATATTGGTTTCCGAAAGGAGCTGGTCTTTGTGACTGGGGTCACAGGATGAAAAGAGATGCCTAAAACCTTTAAAATACTACTTGTTGCCCCCTATAGTGCCGTCTATACTGGCGGCCCAAAGGCATTAACCCTATGAAAAAATCAAACTTACATATTATTAAAAAGAATTCTGACAGAGGACAAATGAAATATAGACACTTTATCGCTTACACCATGATCCTGCTCCTATTCTGGGGCTTTCATGTGAATAGAGAAGCGAGACATCAAAATGAGATTACTACCATTCTAACCCATGAAGCTCAGATTAGAGATTCCCTGGGAACCTACATGGGTGAAATGGCCGCTGCACTAGACCTCTTCACCGAGGGAAGACCGCTGGTCTTTACAGCCTACAATGCCCTCGTGGGGCAAACAGATGACACACCCAACATTACGGCCAGCAACAAGCAGATCTTTCCTGGCGTATTGGCCTTAAGCCGTGAACTCATCACCCGTTATGGTTATGGCGGCAATATCAATTATGGTGAAAAGGTGTGGGTCGTTGTGCCTATGCAGGTGGAAGATACCATGAACAAACGTTGGAGAGGTCGAGGCGACGTATTCATGCTGGATTATGATCAGGCCCTACAGTTTGGTCGTCGCTCTGGAATATTGTATCACGACAACGAAGACATTGATTTTGCTAGCGCGTTAGGTGAGGATGAAGAGGCTTTCGCCGTCATCAATTGATCACCTACTTTATACATAGATCGAAGGGGCTCCGTTTGGGGTCCTTTTTTGTTTAGATCTGAATTCTTTTGTAGCGACTTCCCCAAGTGCCAGGTCGTTCCTCGAATTGGCCAACTAAAATATTTCCGCAGAACGAACACTGACCCTGGTCACCCAGAGCCCAATCTGTGATTCGGTAACCCTCTCTGGCGATGAGCAGCTTGTGGCAATTGGAACAATAGCTCGCGTTATTAACCGGATCATGAACGTTGCCCAGATAGATATGCTTTAACCCGGCATCCTCAGCAATTTGCTTGGCCTTGTGTAAGGATGATAGAGAGGTGGGGGCATGTTGAGTGAGTTTATAATCTGGATGAAATGCCGAAAAATGTAGGGGAACCTCTGGACCCAGTTCTCGCGCGATCCATTGACACTGGGCTTTAAGTTCTTCAGGGGCGTCATTCTCACCAGGGATTAGCAATGTGGTGATCTCAGTCCATACACCGGTCTCATGCACGAGATATTTCAAGGTATCCAGCACTGGCTGCAAGGCCCCTGAGCAAAGATCATGGTAGAAGCGGTCGCTGAAACCCTTGAGGTCTATATTGGCTGCATCTATATGTTTAAAGAAGCCAGGTCGCGCCACAGCATTGATATAGCCGGCACTGACGACAACCGTTTTGAGATTGTGCTCATGGCAGGCGATGGCGGTATCCACTGCGTATTCATAAAAGATCACGGGGTCGTTATAGGTGAAGGCGACACTCTGGCAACCATGGTCGCTGGCTGCCTGGGCAATATCATGAGGTGTTGCTGGAGATTGGAGGATATCCATTTCACGTGACTTACTCATATCCCAATTCTGACAGAATTTGCAGCTCAGGTTGCATCCCGCCGTTCCGAAGGATAAGACTGAAGATCCGGGATAGAAATGGTTTAAGGGCTTCTTCTCGATAGGATCGATGACAAACCCACTGGATCGACCATAGCTGGTGAGTTGGATTGTGTCCTCAAAGCGTTGGCGTACGAAGCACAGACCCCGTTGACCTTCTGAGAGTTCACAAGCTCTGGGACAAAGAGTACAAAGTAGACGATCATTCCCCAGCTGTTTTTGAAAATGGGGGTGCTTAGTCAGCATGGCTCTTGATCTCGTAGCAGAAAAACCGCCTTACTGTTAAGGTGTCAGACCAGTGGTCCGGATGTAGACCTGCTTTCTGTTTCAAGTGGGTGACAAATGCTTCCACACTAGGTAGCTTGTCCCAAACTGCTGGAAGAAACAATCCCCTGTGATATCCATCCTCGATGATCAGGCCATCACGCCTTGGAACAATCTGAGCCAAAAAATCTTGCTCCGATTTAAAGCTCATGGGTGTTGCTTGGGTTAGAATTGAGATTTCCAAATCAAGTTGATCATATTCATGTTGATGCAGGTTTGGAAAGCGGGGGTCTCCAAAGGCGGCTTGCCAGGCATTCTCAGCCACATCTTCTATCAGGGGGCGATAG
>Ga0222628_1000711_pt1 | contig 12514 bp, 10 predicted proteins | sample AntAcemetageno95_FD_179860 | JGI IMG/M metagenome (GOLD analysis project Ga0222628, IMG submission 179860) | Saline water microbial communities from Ace Lake, Antarctica - #95 | ecosystem: Environmental > Aquatic > Non-marine Saline and Alkaline > Saline | place: Antarctica: Ace Lake | collected...
TTTGTTTTTGGATTTCAAAAATGCCTTTAAAATTGCGGAAAAATACCATGCCGAGGCGCTTTGCGCCGAGGCTATTTCTTACGATTTCACAAAAAGTGAAACTTGGCGGAGAGACAGGGATTCGAACCCTGGAAGGGATTTCTCCCTTAACACATTAGCAGTGTGTTGCTTTCAGCCACTCAGCCATCTCTCCCTATTTCAACTATTTCCAACTCTATCATTTTTCAATTCAAATATCAAGCCCTGCTCATTGATTTTTATTAATATATCTGCTAAATTTTATATAGGTGAATATATTCAATTAGTTATCAAGTATTAAACCCCGGTCGCATTGAACATAAAAAATCATTGCTTCCAGTTTGTAAAAAAAATATAAAATCTACAAATTTGAAAAAATTTATAGAAAAGCAACGGGGCAAGTTTAGTTTAGTTTGATAAGCTATATAAGAGTTAGGTCACCAACAATTCCCGTCACTCATAAGTGACAGGGCTAGAAAGCGAGGTGACTAAAACTTAAATGGCTTATCAAGATAATAATCGTCCACAAAGACAAATGTTTGACATTACTGCTCTAGGAATTACCTGTTCAGAATGTGGAGCAGCTATCACTCAGCTTCCATTTGAACCAACTCAAAAAGAAGATGGGACTTATGGAAAACTTTTTTGCTACGAATGTAACAAAAAAAGATCGAAAGATCGTGGACCGAAAAGAGATTTTGGAGGACCTAGAAATTTCTAGTCTCAAAATTCTTTAAAAAGACACCCCAGTCAATCGGGGTGTTTTTTATATTCCTAAAAATCTTTCAAATTTATCGACTAGGCTCGGGGTTTGTTTTACTTCTTTCAAATAATCCATCAGAATTTCCCTAATTGGAACTGGATCCTCATCTCCTAAAGGAATATGGACATAGGGAACAATTTTTTTCTTTAAATGAAGACTAATCGATTTCATTCCATCATCTTCATAAAAAATCCAGAAAGAATCAATTCCTTCAAATTCATAAATCTCCTTGTCTGCAATTACACCATCATCAGTAATATAAAAATTAATTATTCTTGGCGCTCTATTTAAAACAATATAGCCAACCATTCCAATTAAAATAAAAGTAATTGCCATTATTAAGCCATCAGTAAAAACAGCATAGGTAACAATTCCCGCTAAAACCAAACCACTTATTAAATACCATCTTTGATCTTTTTCAATAGCTTCATGCTCAGGTGCTTTCCATCTAAAAATAACCGAGTTTGGGTTAACAATATCTCGATCTTCTTCTTTTTTTCTTTCTGAACTTTCAATTATCTCTTCAACCTTCTCTTTATTTGTATCCGCAACTTTTTCTTCTTCTTGATTGCGAATATTTTTTTCTTCTTTACTTATATACATGTTTTAATTATAGCATACTTAAAAAATATATTTATTTAATTTCATTGAGTATGTATTTACAAAAAAAATTACATCTGGTATTATATATTGATATAAATTATAATAGAGATATCGCAAACGGAGAGTTGGCAGAGTGGTCGAATGCGACGGTCTTGAAAACCGTTGGGCCTTCTGGGTCCCGGGGGTTCGAATCCCTCACTCTCCGCACATTTAAAAAGAAAGGGATGAGAAGTTTATGCCCAGAATGGGTAAATCCCTCACTCTCCGCACATTTCAAAAAGAAAGGGATGAGAAGTTTATGCCCAGAATGGGTAAATCCCTCACTCTCCGCACATTTCAAAAAGAAAGGGACGAGAAGTTTATGCCCCGAAGGGGTAAATCCCCGCCTCGCGTCGACAAGTGGTTTCCGCGAGTCGAGGCGGACCTCACTCTCCGCACATTTTAAAAAATTGTCCTCATAGCTCAGCTGGATAGAGCATCAGCTTGCGGAGCTGAAGGTCAGAGGTTCAAATCCTCTTGAGGACACATAATAAAATTCTATGAAAAAAGGTCTTCGCACTTGGATTGAAATTGATAAGAAAGCAATAGCTAATAATTATCATCTTTTTCAATCTCTAATTAAAAATGACTGCCAACTGATAGGAGTGGTGAAATCAAATGCCTATGGACATTCTCTTTTGGATTATGCTAAAGAGTTGCAAAACTTAGGAATTAAATGGTTAGCAGTTGATTCAATTGTTGAGGGAGAAGCATTAAGAAAAGAAAATATTAACACAAAAGTATTAGTTCTTGGTCATTCTTTGTCTTCTAAATTTGCTGATGCTTGCAAAAATGATTTAAGTATAACAATATCTTCTTTAGAAAATTTAATTAGTCTCTCTGAAACTGAATTACCCGAAAAAATAAAATTGCATCTCAAGATTGATACTGGCATGCATCGCCAAGGGCTTTATCTTTCTGATTTAAAAAAAGCTATATCTATTATCAAGGAAAATAATCACAAAATTGAATTGGAAGGAGTCTACACTCATTTCGCAGCTGCTAAAAATCCATCATTCCCAGAAGAAACAAATAAACAGCTCGCTGAATTTGAAAAAGCTATCGCTATTATGAATGAAAGTGGACTTAAACCAATCTTCCATTGTGCGGCTACTTCAAGCACTCTCATCTTCCCAGAGTCTCACTTTGATGCAGTTAGAATTGGAATTGGACTTTATGGACTTTGGCCATCAAAAGAAACCGAAAGTTTTCTAAAAAACAAAATTAAACTATCCCCTGTTCTTTCTTGGAAAACCATTATCTCCGAAATAAAAAACTTGAAAAAGGGAGACCGAATCGGTTATGATTTTACAGAAGGAGTATCAAAAAATTCTAAGATTGCTATCTTACCTATCGGCTACTGGCATGGTTATCCTCGAACCCTTTCCTCCGTTGGCTATATTTCCTTGAAAGGAAAATTAGCTAAAGTGTTAGGCAGAGTTTCAATGGATATGGTTGTTATTGATATAACAGATATAAAAAATGCAAAATTAGGAGATGAGGTTACTCTTTTAGGAAAAGATGTTTCTGCTGATTATCTAGCCAATATGACCGAAACGTCTTGTAATTATGAAGTGGTTACTAGAATAAATCCATTAATAAAAAGATTTTTTATCTAGGATCTTAATTTTATATTAAAATAAACTACGGAATTAATTCGTGGTTTTTTTATTTTTCAAACTCGCCCCATTGAATAAATTGCGAAGCAATTTAGCGGAAAACCGCTATTCAACAGGGCAAGCAAAAAAATCTAAAATAGATTATAATTAAAATATAAAAAAATATATGTCAATTTCTCCCCAAACTGAATTAAAAGATATTCCAAAAATAACTCCTAACTATTTAAAACTTTTGGAAAAATTAGAACTTCACACAGTTGAAGATCTGCTTTTATATTTCCCTTTTCGTTACGATGATTTTTCAAAAACTGTTCCAATTTCAGAGGAATATCTAGATCAAACTGTAACTGTCCAAGGAAAAATCGTTAAATCAAAACTTAATCGAATCTTTAAAAGAAGGATGAGCATCGTAGAAATAATAATTCAACCTGCCCGCAATGCTTCGCATAGCGATGCAGGCGGGGATGAAAATAACACTCCCTTAAAAGCTGTCTGGTTTAATCAACCCTACATTCATGAAACTCTTCAAGAAGGAATGGGAGTGCGTTTAAGTGGAAAGATTGTTTTAAATAAAAAACATCTTTCGATGTCTAACCCCGCTTGGGAAAGAGCTGAAAGAGAAACCACCAACACTGGTGCTATCATTCCAGTCTATAGCGAAACAAAAGGCCTCACATCTAAATGGATTCGTTGGCAACTAAAACCGCTCCTTCAAATTGCCAAACAAATAGATGATCCCATCCCCCACGAAATTCGCCAGAAGCTAAATCTTTACGATCTCTACACTGCCCTGCAACAAATTCACTATCCAGATTCTGACGAAAAATTAATCCGAGCTCAAAAAAGATTTGCCTTTGAAGAAATGTTTCTCGTGCAATTGAAAACCTTACAAGTCCGATCATCTTGGGCTAAAGAAAAAGCAGTTGCCATTAAATTTGAAGAAAAACTAATTAAAAATTTTGTTAATAGTCTTCCTTTTAAACTAACCGATTCTCAACGTAAATCTTCTTTTGAGATTCTAAAAGATTTGGAAAATCTCAAGCCGATGAATCGACTTCTAAACGGTGATGTTGGATCTGGCAAAACTCTTGTTGCCGCAATCGCTGCCTTGCAAACTCTTTCAGCCAACTACCAAGTGGCCCTGATGGCTCCAACCGAAGTTTTAGCACATCAACATTTTGAAAACATTTCCAACCTCTTTGCTTCTTACAATTTTAAAATTGCTCTCCTGACCAGCTCCTATAAGTTAGTAAACGACGACGACGACGATATAACTCGTCCAAAATTATTAGAAAAAATTAAAAAAGGAGAAATAGATTTAGTAATTGGTACCCATGCCCTCATTCAAAAAGCTGTTTCTTTTCATAATTTAGCCCTAATCATAATTGACGAACAACATCGCTTCGGAGTAGCTCAAAGAGCCTACCTTCAACAAAAAATTGAAAGAATTAATGATGGCATTAGGAATAAAATTCCTCATCTCTTGACTATGACGGCCACTCCAATCCCCCGAACCTTAGCCCTAACGCTTTTCGGGAATTTAGACATTTCCCTTCTAACTGAAATGCCCAAGAATCGAAAACCAATCATTACAAAAATAATTTCTCAAAAAGAAAGAATTCAAACCTATCAATTCATCAAATCAGAAATTAAAAAAGGTCGACAATGTTTTGTCATCCTTCCACTGGTTGAAGAATCAAAAGCTCTTACTGAAGTTAAAGCCGCCACAACTGAACATAAAAGACTTTCGGAAGAAATTTTTCCAGAAATTCCGATTGGCCTTCTGCATGGAAGATTAAAATCAAAAGAGAAAGAATTTGTAATGCAAGATTTTCAGGATAAAAAAACTAAAATTCTGGTCGCCACCGCTGTTGTTGAAGTCGGAATTGATATCCCTAATGCCACTGTAATGATAATCGAAGATGCTGATCGTTTCGGACTATCTCAACTTCATCAATTTCGAGGACGAGTTGGTCGAAGTGAAATGCAATCCTCTTGTTTTCTTTTTTCTAATAGCAGCACTCAAAATGCTAAGGCTCGTCTCAAAGCGTTAGAAGAAAACGTGGACGGCTTTAAGATTGCCGAAAAAGACCTGAAACTTCGTGGACCAGGACAATTTATGGGAACCATTCAATCAGGTCTCCCTGATATAGCTATGGAAAATCTAACTAATGTGAAATTGATTAAAATATCACAAGAAGAGGCTAAAAATACCCTCAAAAACGATCCAACTTTAAAAAAGCACTCTGCACTAGCCAAATCATTGCAAAGATTTAATGAAAAGATTCATTTAGAATAATCTCTTGACCCAGCACTAATTTTTTTTCTATTATGTTTTACCTATATTTAAATTAAAGCAAAAAATTAAAAAGTCTTTTAAAGAAATTTAGTGCTGGGTTGACAAAAGTTAATTTGTAGTATAGTATATAATGTAATCAAAAAGTTATTTAAAAATTTAATTAAAAGTAATCTTAATGGCTTATTTTCTATTGCATTGAAAAATTTTCCTTGCAATTTAAACCAACAAATCTTTTTATATTATGGGGAGGAAATATGGGTGATTATTTAATTAAAGCTGATAGAGGAGCAAACAAAAAACAATACGCCAACGGAAGACCAGCAACCCAACGTGCAAATCTGGAAAATTTTGCCTGTGTGATCTGCAACATGAGTAGTATCAACATCAATAGAGTAGATAAAGATTGCACCATGATTGGAAAAATTGCTTTCCATAACAGCTGCCTCAGCAAAGCTAATGCTCGGGAAAGTATTATAAAAAGATTTTTCGAAACAGCCGACACCTCTAAAGAAACGATTAAAAAAACTGCCAAAGATACTATTATATTATATAACATTCTTTGTAAGAAAAATTTCCAAGAAAATGGCGGCCTCGGGAAACTCATTCAAATATTGCTTAATGATATCGCCTTGCTTGGAATGGAAAATATCCCTGCAATGAATACAATAGAAACTGCGCTTGAGATATATTATTATCTAGAATATTCAAGATGTGATTTATCAAACTAGGCGCAATAAAACAAAGAGCTGAATTTTAAAAAAAATTCAGCTCTTTTTATTTATTCTGATTCTACTCGCAGTGAGCCTGTCGAATCTGTTAAAGAATTTTTCAAAATTATTTTTTGAAATTTTCAATTGAAGTTTTATAAATCCCTAGAAGTTTTTGCGCACAAACCTTAGCTGTATAATTTTCTTTGACAATTTTTCTCCCCTCTTCCCCCATCCTTTTTCTCAAATCAGAATTATTAACAATTTTCTCAATTGCGTTCTTAAAATCATTTTTATTTTCCTTAACTAAAAATCCACTTACATTATTCTTCACTGCATCCTTAATTCCCGTCGCTTCAACTGCAACCACTGGAAGTCCCATATACATTGCTTCAGAAATAATCATTCCTTGAGTTTCTGATTTAGAAGCGTAAACGAACAAATCTCCTGCCGCATAAAAATTCTTCACTTCTTCTTTTTTGACTTCTCCGGAAAAGAAAACTTTTTCCTCAAGCTTTTCTTGTTTTACTTTTTCTCTTAACCCTTCCAAAAGATAACCTCCACCCGCTATTAAAAATTTTGCTTTTTCATTTTCCCTAACAACTTCCAAGACAGATTTAAAAAGAAATCCAATATTTTTTTCTTCAGTAATCCGAGAGACTAAAAGCAAAAGAACTTCATCATCTTTTACGCCATATTCTTTTCTTAGGCCATCTCCTTTTGCATTTAGAAAAATTCCCTCATCTACTCCAGTTGAAAGAGCTTTAATATTTTTCTCTACCCCCCAATTTTTAATAATCTCTTTGGCTGACTCAGATGGAGCAATTATTTGATCGCAAAAATTGGTATATTTTACTGATTTAGAAATAGCCTTCCAAGCAACAAACTTCTTAGGCAAAAATGGCACAAAGTTTGTGTAGTGATCATAAAGAGTGTGCCAAGTGAAAATAAGCGGAATTTCTTTTTTCTTCGCCCATTTTTTAGCCGCCGAGCCTAAGAGAACTGGATGTTGAGAATGAATAATATCTAAATCAAGTTCGGAAATTATCTTATCCATCTTTCGAGAATATGGAATAGCTAGGGGAAATTTAAACTTAATTGGTAAAGTTAAAGATGGATAGCGAAAAACATTTGGATTTTCATCCACATACCCTTTCCAGTTTGGAGCAAAGATAAAAACTTCATGACCAGAAGCCTCCAAGTCCTTGCGAAAACTTTCAATTGAGCCTGTCACTCCATAAGGATTGGGCAAATAGTTATTAGTGAATATTCCTATTTTCATTTGCTTGTATAAAACTTAAAATATCCTCAAAGACATATTCACTTTCAATATCCGAAATGAAGGTATGATAGTTTTTTTCAATATATTTTTTATGCTTAGTTTTTGAATTAATTTTTTCAAATATTTTTTCCATACTATTTTTACTAACTATATAATCTAAGCGGGACTGCAAAAGGAAACAAGGCTGATTAATTTTATCTAAATTTTCACGAGCATGCTCAACTGACTTTAAAACCTCAGCCACACTTCTCACGGGAAAATTTTTATAGGCAACCTTTCGAGTAATTGTTCTCGGTGATATAAAGAGTGGAATTTGAATTTTCCTTACATAAAAATATTTCAAAAAAATATAGAGAAATCTTGCAGTTCTTTCAAAATTAAGTTTATATGGAGTCGCCATTAAAACCAAACTAGCAATATTTTTCTCTTTCGCTGCCAAAGAAATGGACAGGCTAGCCCCAATCGAAGTCCCTCCAATATGAATTTCTTCGCAATTTTCTTTTAATTTTTTATATCCTTTCCGCACATCATCCATCCAATCTTGCCAAAAAACCCCTTCTAAATCTTTAGGTTTTGTTCCATGCCCCTTAAGAAGTGGTGCATAAACCGTATAGCCTGATTCATTAAGATAAGTTCCTAATCTTCTAAGCTCATAGGGAGTTGACGACCAACCCTGAATTAGCAAAACTCCTTTTCCATTTGTTCCAGAAAAATAGAAAGAATCGTTTAAAACGCCTCCATCTTCTTCATATAAAATCTTTGGGCTAACCGACAAAACACTTCTAAACTTTTTTAATAATTTCCTAACCATTTCTAAGCTTTTCTTTAATTATTTCCCTCTAAATCAAATTATATCACAAAGCCAAAAGTTTTAAAGTTTTTAAACTAAATATTCATCACTTCCCTCGCCATCTTTTTGAGGGATGAAGCGAAGGGCAGTTGAATTAATTCTAAAGTTCTTGCCAGTTGGAGAATCTTTCTTTTCAAAAAGATATCCCAGATGAGCATCACAAACTGCACAGGACACTTCCTTTCGATCCAAATTACTTTTTTTATCTTCACAAACCATGACGCTATCAGGTCCATAGGGTGCAAAAAAATATGGCCAACCTTTTCCCTCCTTATATTTTCCTCTAGAGCCAAACAAATTATTATTGCAACAAACACAAACATACTTTCCATCCTCATGAAAGTTGTCATATTTTCCAGAAAATTGAACTTCATCTTCACCAAGACGAGTTACTCGAAACTGCTGGGGAGTGAGAAGCATTTCCCACTCATGATTCGTTTGGATAATTTTTTCAGCCATAATTTTAGACTTGCTTAAGTAATACAACTGAGTATTTCAATGGTTTTTTGAAAAATAAAAAACATCCAACTAGCCCCTAGTGAATGTCTTAAAATATTTATTCTATTTTTCATTGTTTCAGATTACTCTTCTGAATAGTTTTACTATAGCATATTTACTAAAAATTGTGTCAAATCCTCTTGCCACCCAGTAATTACTGAATAATTTAGATGTTTAGTTTAGATCTAAGGCTACCTAACTCTTCTTTAAAGTTGGATAAAATTTCCATAACAGAATCACTATCGATTTCTTTGCCTTCAACTAAATGTTCCTGTATTAAATCTTCCAAATTCATCCCTTCTGATTCAGCATCTTTAAATAAATCATAAAACTTTTCCCATTCTTCTGGGTGTTCGTGTAAATCAATATTAAACTTTTCACCAAAAAACTGGAGGGTTTGTTTTTTTATATCGCTAGGTTGCCCTGCTTCTGAATTCTGTTCTTCTAAACTCATGAGGTTATTATTAGAAATTATTTATAAATCAATTGTATCACAATTCCCCACCAAAATCCTAGTAAGGATTATAATCCTTACTAGCTTTTTCACCTAACACTTGCATAAACTTTAAAATTATTAAGCTTTTTTTCTTTTATATAATACAACTACCAACAGAATAACAATCAATCCAACAATTAAAATAATATTCCAAACTGGCAATGCATCTTTCTCAGCTATTATCTCAACCACTTCAATACTCACTTGACCAGTTTCAGTCTTTGGCTTGGAGATAGCAACTTTTTTTGAAAAGTTATTATTGTCATAAGCGAATTTTAGGGTATGATCTCCAGTAGGGATATCTTTAAAAGTGGCAATACCATTTTCATCAGTAATTGTCTCTTGAGGTTCAGAGTGAATAGTCACGGGAAGGTTTGGAATAAAATTACCAGCTTTATCTAGGATTTTAAATTTAACTTCGGAGAGAATAGTTTTGTTTTCTTTTTTAAATATTTTGGCAGTAAAGAATTCTTTAATTTTTTTGATTGGAGTTTCACCATCTCCTAGGTTAGCTTTTGAAGAATCAAAAGGTTGGTATTCTCTTTTGGTAATTAGATTGGAATCATCTTCAGTTCCAGAATTAGATGATCCTGTCTTAATAATATTATTTGAAGATGATTGACTAGTCTTAATTTTATCAGTTTTTACTTCATAGGTTTTACTTCGATCCACACTTTCATTTGCATCTTCTGATTTGATTCGGAAATAGTAGGTTGTATCTGGTTCTAGGTTTTTCAAAGTCATCTTATGATCTTTTGATTTATCATCATCTTCTTTTTCTTTATTCATTTCCTTGTTTGTTCCGTAGCGGATTTGTTCATCTGCATTATTATTGGTTTCCCATTCTATGGTTATTGAATTTTCGGTGGAAGTATACTTAACACTATTAATGTTTAAATTTCTATCAGTATTATACGAGACATCTTCAGAAGCAGGTAGAGTTATAATAACGCTGGCATTCTGACTTTCTGAAATATTTCCAACTGCATCCTTTGACCAAGCATACAAAGTCTTCGCACCAGCCGATGAGAAAGTATATAAAGCTGGAGCAGAATCAAACCAACCGGAATCATCATATGCCGGAACAACTGATGATTCCGTTAATTTATATCCCGTTACACCAACTCCATCTATTGCTGTAAAAGAAGATACAGAAACTATTAGCGATGTAGCAGTTGAAGGTGTAGCGAAAGCCGTAACAGTTGGTGCCACAATATCCCATTCATACGCTCCAGATGCACCAAAGCCATTGTCGTGTCTTAAATCGCCATCAATGTCATATGGAAGTAATGCTTGACCGGAAGAAATAAGATTTAATGCTGGTGACGAAGCAGTTAAATGATAATCACCATTTCCTATTCCAGAACCCAATACAGATTTATCATTTACATATTGAGGATTTAACGAGCTTCCCAAAACTGAATTTAATCCACTAAATTTATTTGTATATCCACCAGCACCAGTTCGCTCTAGAAATACATCACCACTAAAACCAGCCCCATGTATAACGCTGTGATTTCCATAACGACTCGCATTTGGTGTACCTCCATGAGCATCAATATCTGTTACAGAATTATAATCGTCAAAAATATTATTTTTAACTGACCAACTTTTACGATAAGCTGGACCAATGTCATTAAGGGCATAATCATTATACGCCATATTTAACCTTTGCCCGATAATTGAGTTATTCCAAATTAGAATATTATTAACTGGATTAGAAGTAGATCCGTCGGCGGCTACTTGCATAACCACTGTTACAGTACCAGTTGCTCTTTCCAAAATATTTTGGACAATTGCAGTACCAAAAGCATTTGCTATCGATGAATTGAGAGGTCCAATTATTGCTCCAGTAGAACTGAATTGAGAAATAAAATTGAAAGCATAAATAGCGTTTGAAACTACCGGAACAGTTTGACCATTATAATCCCCGCTAATAGCGACGCTACCACTAAAATCAAAATCATTACCAATAACCGTATAAGCAGGTTGTATGCCAGTTGTCAAAGCTGTCATTGTACTGTTTCCTCTAATTAATGCTCTGGCTGCATTTTCAATTGAATATGTTTGTAATTCATCATTGTTCCATATTTGGGAATTGGTTATATAAAGGATAGTATTAATATAAAAAGTTGCCAAACCTGTTGGTGCAACATCGCTGTTATGAACCCAAACCGTATCCATATTGTTAAAACCAATCGTAGTCGAATTCGTAATTTTCACATCTTCCAACTTCAAATGTTCATTTATTTGCTTAGTCCCGCTTGCTGAAGAAATTAAAACATTAGCACGAGTTGTACCTGGAAACTTTGTAACCGTTAGCCATGGTATTGATAATGATTGCCCTCCTGCCGTAACCGTTCCTCCAGTCCAAATATGAGAACCTTCTTTCAAATAAATAACTCCCGCACCAGTATTATTTCGACTATGATTAGTATTATTGTAAGCAGCAATAGCATTGGCGGCAGCATAAATATTGAGAAAGGCAGCTGGCGGATTCAGAGAATCAAAAGAAGCATAATCAACAGCAACACCAGTGTCATTGTTTCCTGCTACTGAATCAACAACCGCAATGGTAACACCATATGTATTATCTTTATCAAGCAAATAATATTGAGGCGCATATAATGGTGTTGGCATTGCATTGACACCATCGCCAGTGTTTAATACCGAATTTGAATCTCCATACCAAGGATACGCCTGAAAATTACAAGTTAATGTGTCACCATTTGTTAGGGTTTCAGTGGATATTGTGCCTACATATTCCACTACTTTTACAGCATCATTTATTGTTTCGTCAATAGAAGGCACTGTAACTGTCGTTGTAACAGTATTAGAATGAGTATCGGCGCAAGTATATTTAACTGCTCTAACAGGCCGACCTTGCTGAGCTGATCGATGAAAAGCAACAGAGCTCAAAGTGAAACTACTTCCTGCAATTCTGGAATATCCCGGATATGACCAGTTAGCTATAACCTTGGGATATGCTTCTGCAGAGTTATTCACTACTGCTAGATTGGTTACGGCGTTGTTGTCACTTCCCTGAGTGTAGAAAGATGAACTGATGGTTCCAGTAACTATGTCACTGGAATAGATATAATCAGAAAGCGCAACCAGTACTGTAACACTTCCGCCATTATCTGTTTCATTCGCCTGAGCATCATTTGGATATATTTTTCTTACATAATTAGTTCCATAAATGGTACGAGTGATAGTTGTAGTATTTCCAGCATCATCATATCCTTGCGAGATAACAGTGAAAGTCATCTTTGCATTTGATGGTTCGTTGTTCACACCTAACCCAAAATTATAAGTCCCACCAGTACTAAGACCGGAAATA
>Ga0222628_1000712_pt1 | contig 12497 bp, 6 predicted proteins | sample AntAcemetageno95_FD_179860 | JGI IMG/M metagenome (GOLD analysis project Ga0222628, IMG submission 179860) | Saline water microbial communities from Ace Lake, Antarctica - #95 | ecosystem: Environmental > Aquatic > Non-marine Saline and Alkaline > Saline | place: Antarctica: Ace Lake | collected...
CTACATTTTCAGCCCACATCGGAACCATCATTGATATACTAAATCAGGCGACTTCAAAAAGTCTGGTTCTGCTCGATGAATTAGGCACAGGAACCGATCCGGCCGAGGGAGGGGCTTTGGCACGTTCCATACTTGAAGCCCTGGGTGAGCGGGGAGTCAAGACGGTGGCAACCACCCACCTGGGTGATTTGAAAGTTTTTGCCCATGAAGCTGAATTTGTAATGAATGGCGCCATGGAATTCGACCAGGAGGGATTGAAGCCCACCTATAAGTTTCAGGCGGGCGTACCGGGGAGCAGTTATGGCTTCGAAATATCAAGGCGTCTGGGTCTTTCAGAAAAGATATTGAATACTGCCCGTAAATATGTCGGTTGGACTCGTGATAGCATGGAGAAACTCCTGCGCTCCCTGGAAGCTGAGAGGGCCAGCCTGTCCGGACTAAAGTCCGACAACGAATCCCTGCAGCGGGATCTAAAGATGAAACAAAAACGCATGGACTCCGCGTTGGAATCTGTCCAAAAAGCAGAACGCAAGGCGGATAGTGAAGCAGCCCGTAAAGCTGGTCAAATAATCACGGATGCACGCCAGACCGTAGAACAGGTCATTCGCCAGATCAAAGAGTCTCAAGCAGGCAAAGAGAGTATCAAGGAAGTCCATGCAGTCCTGGACGATATTGAGTCTAGCCTGGATAAAGTGGTGGAAGCGTCGGAAGAACCGCGACAAATAAAAAAAATTGCTGTGGAAGAGATCATTCCCGGTCGAGAGGTGACAGTGTTAAGCATGGATCAGCAGGGCACTGTCCTGGAATCTCCATTACGAGGGAAAGTGTACGTTGAGGTTGAAGGTAAGCGCATGCGGATTCCTCTGGAGTGGCTGGGACAGGCGTCAGAAAAACCCAGGGAAGAGGTTCTCAGCCAGACCGTGGTTAATGTTTCAGATAAATCCCCCAGTACTTATAGTCTTGATCTACGAGGTTACCGGGCGGAGGCAGCCATTGATGAATTGAATCGATTTGTGGATCAGGCGGTTCTCTCGAACATGTCCCTTTTGCAGATCATCCATGGCAAGGGGACCGGTGTTATCAAGGAGATCGTCCACGAACTCCTTGTGAAGCATCCCGCTGTCAAATCTAAGCGGATAGGCGGCATGGACGAGGGTGGGGCGGGTGTTACTTTTGTTGAGTTGAAGTAGAATCCCGAGAGCCCAGCAGAAGTTGGTGCTCTTCAGCTCCCCGACCAAGAGAATGTGGCGACGCTAATATCAAGTTAGGAAATATAAGTTGTGTGGTTCTCACTTCCCCAGATCTTTGATCTGACCCTCCTTTAGGAGGGTAAAGTGTGAAAATATGACGATACCAAAACACCTATTGAATAGAAGTAGGAAACTTCGTAAAAAGCAAACACCTGCTGAAAATCGATTGTGGTCGTTGTTGAGAAATAAACAGCTGGGTGGATATAAATTTAGACGTCAGCATGTACTTTTTAGCTACATAGTTGATTTTTATTGTCACTCTGGAAAATTGATCGTTGAACTGGATGGACCTATCCACAATTCTTCTTCTGCAAAAGAATATGATAAGAAACGGGAGGGCTGGTTAGTGGCCAACGGTTATAGAATAATTAGATTTAAAAACGGGGAGGTGTTTGAAAATGAGCAGAAAGTGTTGGACAAAATTTTGGAACATTTAGGAAGTATCTGATTCTCCCGAATAAACTCACCTGGGGGAGATGTCAGGACATGGTCCTGACATAGGGGGGGATTGATCCTTAACTACAGTTAGCATTCACATCCAGCAAGTTTATCTTTTTACCACGAATTATGGCACTCATACCTGAACATACCATAGAACAAGTCCGCGAAGCCAATGATGTGGTGGATGTGATCTCAGATTATGTCCAGCTCAAACGTTCCGGTCGAAACTGGTTCGGTCGTTGTCCATTTCACGATGAGAAGACCCCTTCCTTCAGTGTGAGTTCCGATAAGCAGATCTATCACTGCTTCGGTTGCGGAGCCGGTGGTAATGTCATCAATTTTATCATGGAACATGAGCGACTGGATTTTCTCTCCTCGGTGAAATTGCTGGCCGATCGTGCCAATATTACCATTAAAGTCGATACTCAAGAGCCACGAAAAAAAGACGATCGAGCATCTATCTACAATATGCACGAGATCGCCTGTCGGACCTTCGAACGAGAATTGCATCAAAGCAGCGGAAAAGCTGCCAAAGATTATTTGCTAAATAGAGGTCTCTCTGAGGAGACATTAAAAACCTTTAGAGTCGGTTTTGCCCCGGATAAGTGGGATACGGTAACTCTGGAAGTGATGAAAATGGGTCTTTCCCAGGATATCCTCAATCATAGTGGTTTACTCATGAACCGTGACACCGGGGGTTTCTACGACCGTTTCCGAAACCGCATCATGTTTCCAATTTCAGATATTAACGCTAAGGTCCAGGCTTTTGGGGGCAGGATCTTTGGAGATGGGGATGGGGCTAAATATATGAATAGCCCAGAGACTCCAATATATCACAAGGGCAAGACACTTTTTGGCTTGAGCCAAAATCGAGAGGAAATTAGAAATTCAAGAACCGCCATTCTTGTAGAGGGTTACATGGATATGATCCGCCTCTATCAGGAGGGCTATAAAAATGTGGTGGCTGGAACCGGGACGGCTTTTACTCCTGACCAGGCCGCTCTGATTAAGCGCTTTGCTGACAAAGTATATGTTTGCTATGATGGCGATCCCGCTGGCCAGAAAGCTGCCCAGGCTGCTGGCTTGGTGCTCCTGGATAAAGGGGTGGATATCAGGATTATTCAACTCCCGGAAGGGGAGGACCCGGACAGTTTCTTTGATGAGAAAGATACAGCAGCATTCAAGAAATTTATGGAAACTGCTCTGGATTTTATGACCTTCGTTCTCCGGTCAAATCAGGATAAGATGGCGTCTCCCGTAACGCGTACTGCTTTCTTGGAGAATATCGTATCAGAACTGGCCCTCATGCAGAATGAAATACTACGTGGTATGTTGGCGGGACAATTGGCCGATGAGATGCACGTCCCAGAAGATGCAGTAATGAGTCTGATGAAAAAACATGCACGACGCAGATCTCGATCTGATTATCAACCCCTCAGCTCGAATAAGGAGAAGAGACCTGAAAACACCCTGAGGCGCCCGGAAACGGGGTCAGAGAAGGCTGAATTCGAACTTTTGAGGCTACACCTGAGTAAGGATGAAAGTCTGCTGAATTGGCTCGCATCAACCATCAGTGATACTCAGATCCAACATATGCACTATGTGGAGATCTTTCAGCTCTTTCGGGGTCGTTTGCGAAAAGAGTTACCCATTAATCATGCCAGACTCCTGGATGAGATCGAATCCACCGATCTCAGTCGCTTCATTACTCGATTGATCAATGAAGCCCGTCCGGATCTTGAGAGTATTTCGCATGCCAGCCAGTGTATCAAGACCGTAAAAAGAGCTGTTTTGCGACGTCAGACAGACGCCCTCCGGGAAGAATTGAAGAATGCTGAAAAAACTGGTGTGGACATCAGTGATATCATGCAGCAGTTGAAGAGCTTAAAGGAAGAAGAATCAAACATATAAGCCTCATAAAAATAATTTAGGAAAAGTCCTTCGAGGACTTGACACGCTTTTGGTTTCAGTCTAAAATACCTATGGAAAAATGACAGCGAGAAGTCCCTTATTCAAACGAACAAGGGACTTTTTGTATTTGGGAGAGTGTTTGTTTCCCGCTAAAAAACTGCTAGCCCCTATATAGATTCATCTGCTAGAATTTGATCAGATTTTAATCACGAAATACAATCTCTTTGGAAGTGCTTCACCCCCCGACTATTTTACCCAGCCTATGCTCTTTGAGCTACGGCTTGACAAGTCCGCTTTTGTTCTATTTTAAGAATTGTGAATTCATCATTCATAATTCTTAATTAATAATTTCAAGAGGGGCCCATAGCTCAATTGGTTAGAGCGCCGGACTCATAATCCGTCGGTTCGGGGTTCGAGTCCCTGTGGGCCCACTTAAAGAGGTCAGCTTTGCTGGCCTTTTTTGTTGCCTCTATAAATACAACTGATATCAGGTAGTTTTACTCTCCTCAAGAAAAGTATGAAGAAGAAAAGTAAAATCAAGGTTCTGCCAGATATGGGTACGCATAATGCACTGGACAACTCGAAAGTGTCTCTTAACTATTAGCTATTAAGTTCCGAAATGCTTTGAAGACATACAATTGTAATATAAATAGTCATGATGGGCTTTTGGCTGAATCGATTTCCCGATCAATCTATCTTATGAGGATAAATTGGCACAATTTTGGCACGATTATCTTAACTTTAGATTGTATTAATCCAAATTGATCATAAAACTCAGAATGGTGGATTCTCATGCAAAACGTTATTAGTATTGTGCTATTGTTACCTTTTCTTTTTTCAGGTATAGCTAGTGCACAATCTTCTTCAATTAGCTTTGACGGAATTGATGATTATGTAGTGGTTGGGGATAGTCCAGAATTGAGTGGAATGCCAGAACTAAGCCTTGAAGCTTGGTATAAGAAACCATCTAATACATCAAACGATGGAATTATAATTGCAAAGTGGGGGGCTGATAATGATAGTACTTCAATGAGCTATTATTTATATGAGCTTCCTGGTGCTGACTCCGTCTCGTTTGTGATCCATGGTTCTTCAGGTGATGCAAGTGCACAATTTCCTTCGGCACTAATTGCACCAGATGTATGGCACCATATTTGTGCCACATATACCGGCCACTACCTAGAGATATATGTAAATGGGGTACAAAGAGCATTTACATATAAGCCAGTAGGGCCAATCCAAACTACTTCCACAGATTTGGTTTTTGGTGCTAGAGGTAATGTTTACTCTGAGAATTATGCTGGTTCCCTCGATGAGGTTCGTATTTGGGATCGAGTATTGACTAGGGATGAAATATTATCTCATGTTCTATATGGATCTGTTAATGTCGATTCAGGATTAGTAGGTAACTGGGATTTTGATGAAGGTGTGGGAGATACTATTCAAGATAAAAGCATCCATGGTAACCATGGACAGATTTATGGGTCATCCTGGGATTCCAATAGATCGGTTTGGACACCAAGAAGGTTGGAAGTGCCAGATAATTACATGACGATTCAAGAAGCAATCGATATTGCAATAAATGGCGATTCCATCCTTGTGGATTCTGGTACCTATATAGAAAACATCCACTTTTGGGGAAAGGATAGCATTGTCTTATTAGGTAATGGTCCAGAGGCAACCATTATAGATGGTGGTGGAGAAAATACTGTCGTTGAATTTCAAAGCTGTGATACAGCTCTTGTCATGGAGGGCTTTACAATACGAAATGGCAATATGGGTGTGAATTGTTCATCTGGCAGTCCGAAATTAGTAAACCTCATAATTGAAGGGAATCACCGAGGTGAATCATCATATTTTTACGGTGCTGGATTAATGTGTAGCTATAGTGCTGAACCAATATTGTATGATGTCACCATCCGTAACAACTCCACTTCGCAGGGGGGTGGGATATATACACACGAAGGTGCTCATCCCATCCTGGTGAATGTCATCGTCGAAGGGAATTCTGCGAAAAGTTGGGGCGGAGGTATAAACGCGCGGTCAAATATGACTATCATTAATTCTATTATAAGGAATAATATGACCTCAGAGGATGATGGTGGGGGTATTTATACCGATGATGCTAACGTATCGATTTATAATTCTATTATAGAAAACAATAATAGTAAAGATGAAGGAGGTGGGATTTTTTCCAGGGGAGATTCAACTCTATTTTTATCGAATACAACCATTCGAAATAATATTGCCAAACAGGGAGGGGGATTAGCGCTCCAATCAACGAAGATCGAATTTGATTCTCTGGGCTTATGCAATATTTATTTGAACAAAGCACAGTTAAGTGGAAATGATATATACTCAAACTGGACCCCATTACGACTGTTTTTAGATACTTGTACGGTAATAACTCCTAGCAGACATCAAATCATGAGCGGTCAAGAAATGATCATCTCTATGAATATATCAAATGGTTTAATCCAACAGGTAGCTGAGGACCTTTATCTTAGTTCAACAGGAGATGATAGAAACGATGGCTTAACTCCATCTTCACCACTTAAAACATTATTCATGGCTGGATCAAAGATCAAATCAAATGCGCAAGAGAGACGTTCAATTAATCTTTCTGAGGGTGTATACTCTTCAACAACAACAGGAGAAACATACCCTATTAATCTGCCTAGCTATATAAGCCTCGTAGGTGTCGATGTTGAGTCTGTTATTCTAGATGGGGAGAACAAATCTCGTGTACTCAATATTGCAGGGGATTCATCTATAGTAGTTAAGAATCTAACTATAACGAATGGTTATGCTCAATACGGTGGTGGAGTTTATATAGCTGCTAATGATATTACTCTTGATAGTGTATTAATTGTGAACAATGAAGCCACTGAATCAGCTGGAGGTATTTTCTGCGGTAATTCAGATTCATTGAGATTATGCAATGTCGTTTTTTCGAATAATATCGCAAAAACAGCTAACTCTTTATACGCAGGAAATGCCTCAGTAAATATCCTTAATAGCATTCTTTGGAACGAAAATTCTAGCCAGTATGAAGTGGAATTATGGGGAATAACAAGTGCGTATAGTGAATTAAAAATTGAATACAGTATTATTAAGGATGGAGAAATAGGTATTACCAACAATGATGTGCATGGGAATTCTGTTTATTATTCATCAACAAACATGAATTCTAACCCCATTTTCTGTGACACAGGTAATAGAAATTATTCCTTGGTCAATGATTCTCCATGTCTTGGTAATGGCAAAGGTGGTTCGAATATCGGTGTGCTGGGAATCGGCTGTACTACAGATGCTACTAGTACACGTTACCTCCCGGGTAGATATGAGCTATTGCAAAATTACCCCAACCCGTTTAACCCAATTACTAAGATACGCTACGATTTACCGATTCCATCAGATGTGACACTCCGGGTCTATGATATTACGGGTCGCCAAATCACAACTCTAGTAGATATTTCTCACCCAGCTGGCACCTATTCTCAGGACTGGAATGGTACCGATGACCTAGGCGACCCAGTGAGCACAGGTGTCTACTTTGCCAGGATACATGCAGGTAATTACAGTAAAGTAATCAAAATGCTGTATTTGAAATAATCTGCGGCAAGCCTTTACACACAAGCCCCTGACCTAAATATCGGGGGCTTTTTTCACACTGGACACTTTCCGGGCACACCCCTTTTTTAAGTCCAATAATAACAACTAGTGGCCTTGGACTCATAATCTCACGCCGTATCCAATTCTGCTGAATCCTCGAGGCTGCGAAGCAGGCTAAGTTGTTAACAATACATAAGGTAGGTCGGACCAGGTCTGTTTTGTCAAATGTATCCAATTTCAGCAAATATCACCGTTCTGTGGATAGACTAGGCACAAAATGGACACTAAATATGTGTGGATTGGATATGTGCATTACACCTGAAGCGAGGAAGCCTGCTTCAACTGGAAAATCCGGACAACTTCGGACACCGATTCCGGAAAGATTCGGACACCTTCGAGGTGTTGACCGGAATAATATTTAGAACCCCTTGGGACTTATCCTTGTAAACCGCCCAGGACTCGAACCTGGGACTAGGGGTCACCCACTCGGTTTCAACCTTGCTCTGTGGGTCGTGTGTGTGTAAGCATTAAACCGTAATATCTTGCAGTACAGATCATGCAGTTTACTTTTCCACCATTCTAAAAAGTGCACTTCAACCGTGCTCGTTTACAAAGGGGATGTAATGATTTTTCGGATTCTGGTAACATCTGTACTTCTATTCTCAACGTTGGTCGCTCAAACTCAAATAGCAGTTGTTGAATTTCAAGGTAAAGGAGTTTCTAATATCGAGGCGAGTGCTCTCACTGACCGTCTTGTGTTAGAACTCTTTAGGACTGGTGAATTCACTGTCCTTGAACGTGCGATGCTCGATAAAATTCTTGAAGAACAAAAATTCCAATTGTCTGGCTGCACTGATACAGAGTGTCTAGTTGAGCTTGGTCGACTTGCGAACGTTCAAGAGATTGTTTCAGGGAGTGTTTCTCGAGTAGGAAATACTTACTCAATATCTGCACGATTAATCAGCGTGGAAACCGGTGAAATTCTGAGGATTGCTACACATGATCAACGAGGAGAGATTGATGCACTACTGACTGAAGGGATGGCTGAAATTGCCCATCAATTAGGACCAAATATTACTGCTTCCAAGATCGATACAAATCTGCAGGACACACTTAACATAGATGAGCCAGTTAACTCTAAAGATGAAAATGACGAATTAGCTAACGATATCCTTGAAGAGAGGGCATTAAAAAGGACAAAGCAACGAAAATCAAAAATGCAGGCTTTTTTTGACCTTGCTGACACAACAAATGTCAATAAATCATTATTTGTTGACACTGGTTTTGCTTTTGGGCAACCCGATTCTCCTGCTCCAATAAACTTGAATGGATCGATAAATTATGGTATTTCTAATTCAATTCTTTTGGGTGTCGGATTCGCCGTCATTCAGGGTACTGATCACGGACTGTTCCAGGCTTCAAATGAAGATGGTTCAAGTTATTCAGTTGATGCTGAATTTGTCTTCATGGGGCCTGCTATTGGGTTGATGTTTTTTCCAACAAGTAGTTTTTTTATTCGATCATCGTTTTTATTTGGCCTAGATGGAGGTCTAGATGATGACAACCTTTACGAAGTGAGCCTTTTTCAGCAGGAGGGTAAAGATTCTTCACTCAATACAGCATTTTCATTAGACCTTGGGTACAAATTTCTAACAAACAATAATAGCTTCAGTATTCTACCATTTGTTCAATATTTGGCACTTTTTGGTGATGGATTCACGCCAACTAGTTTCTGGTTAGGTCTTAGGGTTGGCTATAGCAAATAACAAATACACTATTTTAACATCCTATCATATATCGGCCAACAAGGTCTGTTTGGCTTTGATTGAAAATGCACATGTCATTCCCGCAACCGGTATGAAAGAGCACTCTTCTTTAAGTCTTGATTCCATGTGGAAGAGAGACCTCTATCCAATTAGTGACAAACCGGGACAAATATACCATAAATGGTATATTCTATTGGATAGATTACTCTCTGGATTGGGTGTATTTCTGGGTTTGGAGGGAAAGGGCAATTAAGTCGGATTTCACAGGACCACGCAACTTACCATTCCGAGAGAATCAGCGACTAACTCACTTTCAGGTAGCTGAATAGAAAATTCAGGGTCTTCCAGCCTTGGTGATATTATAGGGGTTGGTATTCAACTTCCGTATGACCTTGGACTAGCATTAGATACTTTATCACTCTCGTATAGGTATGAAGCTACATTTGATTCAGTTGAAGCTTCAAATGACACTCTCTGGGTAATGGGAGACACAATAACGGTCATAGACGTTTACCCAACGGCTGCCAATAAATTAGGAGCAATTATAAATGTCACTCTTTCAGGGGTTGATATTCATGATTATAGTACTCAGATTAGTGAATACTATTTCTATTCGTATGGAGCACCCTTAAACCCAAGTATCATTAAAGCTCGACTTGTTCAGTCAGTTTTGCCAGCTGATGCCACAACTTTTATGATTAGCAATGCTGGGAATGTTACTATACCTCTTTTAGTGTTTGAGGGTTTTGACTCTGGTAATACATTAACATTATTAGACACATCGGTAACGGAAAACGATAGTATAGATATTTCAGGGCTGGTTTCATCTTTAAACCCTCTACCAAACAATGGTGGCATATATTTGGGTATTGCTATTGGCCCTACTGAATACATGTTCCGGGCTCCTGAACACCAGGAGATTATTCTGAATGGGGTAGATCATTTTCTCGTCAGAATAGGAACTCCATGGTGACATAATCTAAGCTTATATATCCAACACCCGCAACACGCAAAACACATCGATTAACGTTCAAACGGTATGTTACCGGTATGTTGTGTCTGTAAGTGTAATAAAAACAATGTGAGGAAATTGATTAAAAGTCAAGCGCTGTATCCAGTTTTGGTTCTCCATGGTTTTGACAAGACCGCTCGGGAGGGTCATTACCGCACTGTTGGACTGTTCCACCCTTGCTCCGTGGGTTGTGTGGGCGTATTGTTTTTGAGGTGTTGGTAAAGGTGTCAATAATAAAGTTGAAGGGGTAGCACACAGAGGTGCTTGTATAATGAACTGGACAACTCGAAAGTGTCTCTTAACTTTTAGCTATTAAGTTCCGAAATGCTTTTACAACTTACAGGCTGAGGAAAGCATGTCCAAATTTCCATATAAACTTAAAGACCTGATAGACATTGAAAGCACTGCGCAAATGTTTGAGCTGCTCTATGAGGTAGCCCAAATTCCCAATGCGGTGATAGATATGGAAGGAAATGTCCTGGTGGGTGCAGGATGGCAATCGATTTGTACTGATTTTCACCGTAAAAACCCTGAATCAGCAGCTCTTTGTGTTGAAAGTGATACTCACATCAGTGAAGAGATTGCAGCAGGAAAACCTCACTGCATTTATGAGTGCCCCTTGGGTCTTGTGGACTCATCCAGCCCGATTATCATTGATGGTCACCATCTTGGCAATGTTTTTACAGGTCAAATGCTTCATACCCCCTTGACTGATGATACAAGAGATCGTTTCCGGGCACAAGCGAAACAATACGGATATAATGAAGAAGAATATTTGAAAGCATTGGAGCAGGTTCCTGTATTCCCAATTGAAAAGCATAAAGAGATTCTGCAACTGCTGGCCAATATTGCCGAACAACTCGCACATTCAGGACTGGACAGATTAAGAGTTATTGAGCAATCAAAAAAACTCGAGGAAAGCGAGGAGAGATATAATCTAGCCACGGCTGCCACTAAAGATGGTATCTATGACTGGAACCTTGTGACAAATGAGATCTATTACTCCCCCACCTGGAAGAGTATGCTGGGCTATGAAGAGCATGAATTACCAAATGATTTCTCTGTATGGGAGAAATTAACCAAGCCAGATGACGTGAAAGCATCCTGGAAAATGCAGCAGGAAGTCATTAATAAGCAGCATGATCGCTTTCAAATGGAGTTCCAGATGTTACATAAGGATGGGCATTGGGTTGATATTTTATCTCGCGCCGAGGCTGTTTTTGATGATACTGGCAAAGCCATCAGAATGGTCGGTACTCACATAGATATTTCTGAGCGGAAGCAGGCTGAAGAATTACTTCTTCAAGAGCGCAAACAGGCACAGCAGTATCTCGACGTTGCAGGCGTTATGTTTGTGGCTTTAGATGAAAATGGATCCATCACGCTTATCAATCAGAAGGGCTGTGATATTCTTGGCTATACTGAAGCTGAGATTCTTCATAAAAACTGGTTTGATTTCTGTATTGCTGAGAACGAACGAGAAGAGGTATGGGGAGTATTTAAGCAACTACTGTCGGGGAAAATGGATCCTGTTGAGTATTTTGAGAACGCAGTTGTGACAAAAACTGGCGAACATAAAATTATCGCATTTCATAATTCCTTTATCACAGATAAAGAATCTAACATCACAGGCACTTTGGGTTCAGGTGAGGACATCACCGCTCGTAAGCAGGCGGAGGAAGACTTAAGAAATAGTGAATTGAGGTACCGATCCTTAATAGATGCCACAGCTTCTATAATTTGGACAGCCGATGCAACAGGAGGATATGTATCTCCCCAGCCTTCGTGGGAAAAATTTACTGGGCAGCCTTGGAGCGAGGCCAAAGGTTACGGATGGGGAAAAAAAATTCATCCAGATGATACGGAACGAATCTTAGCTGTTTGGGAGAAGGCCGTTAAGGAATTGTCAATATATGAAACTTGGGGGCATGTTTGGAATGAGGAATTAAAAGAGTGGCGTGATTTTGAAGTGACAGCGGTTCCTGTTTTGGGGCTAGATGGCTCATTACACGAATGGGTTGGAATCATGACGGACATCACTGAACGCAAGCAGGCAGAAGTTGAGCGGCTGGCTTTGGAAGCCCGATTTCATCAATCCCAGAAACTGGAAGCAGTTGGAACCATGGTGGGTGGCATCGCTCATGAGTTTAATAATATTCTACAGAGCATCTTTCTCTATGGAGGCATATTGAAGGGTCAGTTGCAAGATGATGAAAATACCAAAACGAGTTTAAAAGCCATTATAGATAGTAGTGATCGTGGCGCAAAGATTGTGGCGCAGATCATGACCTTTAGTCGCGAGTCTGAAACCAATATGCAGTCACATGATCTAAAGATATTACTGGGAGAGGCCATTGAGCTTGAGCGGGCATTGCTGCCTTCCCAGATAGAGATAGTTGAAGAGTTCTCAGGTGATTACAGGCAAATCCGCTGCGACTCAACTCAAATGCAGCAGATTGTTGTTAACCTATGTAATAATGCAAAGCATGCCATGCCGAAAGG
>Ga0222628_1000714_pt1 | contig 12492 bp, 12 predicted proteins | sample AntAcemetageno95_FD_179860 | JGI IMG/M metagenome (GOLD analysis project Ga0222628, IMG submission 179860) | Saline water microbial communities from Ace Lake, Antarctica - #95 | ecosystem: Environmental > Aquatic > Non-marine Saline and Alkaline > Saline | place: Antarctica: Ace Lake | collected...
GATTTTTTCTGATGGCTGCATCTCTATGGGCTGTACAAAAATTATTTAGGGGCGATGTTTATTCAGAACTTCCAGCATTTCTTTTAAAAATGGGAATGGTTTACGGTGCATTAGGAGCTATGTACATGGTAATTTTTAAAGGATTACGAGTAGTGTATAAAATGGGATCTGGTCTTACATTATTTGGATTAGGAATAATGACATTTGCATTATCTATGGCATTGGTTGCAAAATTTCTTAAAACTCCACCAATTGAAACACTTATTGCAATAGGAACAATGTTAGGTGTTCTGGCTGGAACATTTGTTGCGTTAGGTCTTGCATCACCTTGGATATTAAAAGGAACAAGATCTTTGTACGCAATGGGAAGCTCCTTGTTAATTTTTTCAGCAGGTCTTCTTGTATTTTTACTTGCATCTAAATTTGTTGATTTCCATGATGTTATCAAAATGATGGGAATTATAGTTGCAATTGGAATGACATACGGAGCTCTCGGAAAAATTCCAGGAATTACCAAAGGAACTTTAGCAATTACTGCAATAGGTGTATCATTAATGGTATTTTCTGTTGGACTTTTTCTTTTTTCTCTTACTTTAAAATTATTACAACCTGCAGATTTAATTAAAATGATTTTATTTTCAGGTACAACAATTGCAATTTATGCTTTAGCTGGAAGTTTTGCTGGATTAATTGGAATGGGTTCACTTGCAATGAGTGCAATTGGATTATCTTTATTTGTATTCGGATTTGGTTTAGCAAGTGTTAGTGGTGCATTAAAACTTGCAAGCTGGGAAGGACTTTTCATGTTATCAGGATATCTTTTAATCTTAAGTGGTATTTATTCAATGCTTGGATTAACTATTTTTCTTACTTTACCTGGTGCAATTGTTGTTGCAGCAATCGGAGCATCTCTTGTTCCTTTGGCTGCTGGATTACTTGCAATAACAGGTGTTATTTCATTGGTAAACTGGTCAGATTTAGGATTTTTAGCAGTTGCAATTTTAGGTCTAGGTTTTGTTTATACAATGGTTGGCCTTGCATTATTTTTTCCACTTATCGGAGCAATATCTGTTGCAGCAATCGGTGCCTCATTGATACCATTTTCGTTAGGTCTTCTTACAATAGCAGGTCCAATATCAATGATAGGATTCAAAGATTTACTAAAAATTGGATTATTAATTGCTGGTCTTGGTATTGAATTTGCAGCAATCGGATTAATTTCACCATTAATCATGCTTGGAACAGCTGGAGTAGCATCAATAGGAATTGGAATACAGGAAATGGCCAGAGGAATTACGTTGATGAAAGACGTTGATCTTTCAACATTTAAAGGAAAAGAATTTAAAGAAATATTACTTGATTTAGCTGGAGCATTTTCTGCTCTCGGTGATGAAGGTGGAAAAGAACCAAGTTTGATGAGTTCTCTTATCGGAGTTGATTTTGGTAAAACACCAATAGAACGAGGAATTTACATGGCTGCAGGAATCGGAAGAGCACTAAGTTCAGTTGCTGAAGGATTAAATGTGTTCGGGAATTTAACAAAAATACCCAGAATTACCGGGTATGACAAAAAAGGAAATCCGATACTGGATTATAGACATACTACTGATCTGGAAGATGTTGTTGCAAACATTGAAATGGTTTTCGGAACAGGTGAAAAATTTAGCATACTGGATCCATTCATAGAATTTTCAAAAGTTGCAAGTGATGATTCTGGATGGAGTCTTGCGAGATTAGTAACAGGTAATGACTTTGGAAGAACTTCATTGCAACGAGGTATTTCTTCTGCTATGGAAATTGGAAATGCTTTATCTTCAATCGGAGAAGGTTTAAGTGTCTTCGGTAATCTACAAAATATTCCAAAAATTGTTGGGTATAAAAATGGTAAACCTCAATATAAAGGACATGTTGATTTAGAAAAAGCAATTGGTCATATAAGAGATGTTTTTGGACTTGGTGAAGATAAAGAAATGAACATCATAGCACCGTTTGCTGAATTTTCTAAACATGCAACAAACAGTAAACCAGCTAGTCTTTTAAGTTGGATGTACGGTGGAGATTTTGGTACAACACCATTACAACGAGGAGTATCAACAGCAATTGAAATTGGAAGAGCCTTAAGTAGTATTGGTCAAGGAATAGGAGTTTTTGCAGATTTGCAAGCTATTCCGGTAATTACAGGGTATAAAAACGGTAATCCAATATACGGTGATACACCGGTTGATATTGAAGATGCGATTCTACACATACAGGAAGTTTTAGATACAACTGAAGGAAGTACAACAAGTATTCTTAATCCCTTCGTAAAATTTTCAAAGATAGCAGCAAAAGACAAACCATTCAGTATCATAGATATGACTTTTGGTACATCGATTGCAAAAACACCATTTCAGATTGGTGTAGTTGCAGCAGCCACCATAGGAATTGCGTTACAAGGCATTGCCACAGGTATAACATCGTTTGCTAATTTATCAAAAATTCCAATAATGTCTGGATATGATAAAAAAACAGGGCAATACAAGTATTCTGGTGAAACTGTGGATTTAAAGGATGCAATAGCAAACATACAGGAGGCATTGATAGGAGAAGATGGGAATACAGGATTAATAGGAGTATTTTCAACAGTAGCAAGTAAAGTTGATAAAGATAAAATAACTCAAATTCGATTATTTTCTAGACTCATTGTTACAATGACTAAAGGATACGAAGATTTGGATAACTTTGCTACTGCTATGGATAAAATGGCAACAAGTATGGGAGTATTTGTTAAAAGTATAGATGATCTAAATATTGATAAATTTGATAAATTTGCAAATTGGTCACTTTCTATGGCAGAACATGATCCAAACTCATTTGAAAAAGTTGTTAATGAAGTAATGAATTCAACCATCAAATTTGTCAAAGGAATGGGGGATTACGCAGTTGATATATTTGACGGTGACAAAAAAGAACCAGAAATACAAGAAAATGTGGTAATTGCAAACAATGATAAAAGTAATGATGGTGTTTTATCAGAATTAAATTTGGTAAAAGAAGAAATAAAACGTTTAAGTACCATCATAACAACAGGAATTGATGTTAACGTTACAAATACAATTTTAAAAATAGAAGAAGGATTTTAAACATGAAAAATAAAGTACCAAGTTACAATGAATTTGTAAATGAAATTTTCGTAGGAGCAATAAAAAACATTGCTCGATCGCCAGTAACAAAATTTAGAAACCCTATGGTTAGATATGATCAACGCCTTGCTTTTTACAATAAACAGATATTTCATAAAAATTCTGAGTTGCATCAATTCCGAAGAATGGAAAAAGAAGTTAAAGATTTACCAAAGGGTGAAAAAAATGCAAAACGACTTGAAATTATAAAGAGAAACATGGCAAAAAAGAAAGAAGAGTTAGCAAAAGTAAAAGCTAAAAAATCATCAGAACTTGATAAAATCAAGGATAAGAAAGAAGATTTTGAAAAAATAGTGGATCGTGAAAAAATTATCCTGAAAAAAAGAAAAGAACGACACACGGAAAAAGAAAACAGAAAAAAAGAATTGGAAAAAGATTAATGAAAAAATTTGCAAATAACACGAATCCTTTGATGAAAGGACCTGTACATACCAAGGGTGGTTGGTCTCCTCCAACATCAGCAATTGTTCCTCAAGATAATGATAAAATCATTAATTACGTAAGGGATAAATTTAAAAATATTTATGAAAAAAAGTAACTAAAAATGTAAACTTTCTGTATCATCTGTATAAATAATTTTTAGCTAAAAAATATGGATGAATGCAAAAAATAGTAATTGTTGGAAAAAGTTGTTCAGGTAAAACAAATTTACAAAATAGATTTATTAAACTTGGATTTACTCCAGCGATTCTTACAACTTCACGACCAAAAAGGGAAAATGAAACAGATGGAGAAAATTATCATTTTCTTTCAAAATCTGAAATGAATGTCATTGAACAACATGATGGATTTTTGGATAAACAATCGTACAGAGAATTTGATTATGGGATAACATTCGAAGAATTTAACAGATCAAATCTTTTAATTTTAACACCAAAAAACATAAAAAGTCTTAAACGGCACAACTTATTAAAGGATGTTTTGATAATTTACATTGAAACATCACATGGTATCAGGTACAAAAGAACACTTAAACGTTTAAGTACATACGATGATAAAAATAAAAGGTGGGTTGAAGATGATAATGATTTTGAAAATTTTAGAGACTTTGATTTAAAGTTACAAGTAAATTCAGAACAAATTTTGGATAATTTAGAACAATTAATAACAACAATACATAACATACATAAAAAAAATTAAATTAATGGAAAACAGAAAACAGTTCAAAATAACAAAGGAATTTAAGGATTCAATTACAAATGTACTTGGTAGATTACCATTCGAACGTATTAATAAAATCATGCCTTTAATTGAAAAAGATATTTTATCAGAACAAGAAATAAATGCTATCATTTCTGAAATGGGAAGAATGGCTTGGTTTGATGTGAAAGATTTTTTCGCAAAATTATCAACTCTCGTGGAAGAAATAACGGAAGAAGTTCCAAAAAAGGTTCCCGAATCAGAAGAAAAATACGATAAACCAAAGTTAAAAGTTAAAAAGTAAATTCGTATCATTATTTTTGTTATATTTACATATCATTTAAAAATTTAAAAATTAATTTATGCAAGAAGCATTACAAGTAACATGTTTACGTTTTTTTGAGAACCAAACAGAAAAGAATTTTAAAACAATGGTGGCACGTTTACGACCCGGTATCATTTCACATCTTCTTCGTTACGAAAAAGATATTGAAACGAGAAACCATCTTGCAAATACAACTTTTTCCAAGTTATGGACAGAAATTGATAAATACCATTCAGATAAGGGAAATTTTTCAACTTGGGCTTACACAATTGCTAGAAATGAAGCTCTGCAACATAAACGTTACACGAACAGGAATTTTTCATACGATGAAATGTTTGAGGCTGGATCAAAAGTTCTCATAAACGCAGATAATTCGGCTTCAATTGAAGATGCGTACTTGGAAAATCCTGAAATAGATGTTATCTCAATATTGTATGACAAAGTTCTTGCTTGCATTTATACATTGGATCAAATTAAAAAATCCAACGGAATTTACAAAGAAGCTTTGATAATGAAAGTGATTGAAAAAAAGAAATATAAACATATTGCAAAAATTATCGGTGTTAACGAAAATACAATCAAATCACGGATCAGAAATGGAAAAAGAATCATTGGAACAATACTTTCTGAACAAAATCCTGAACTTATTGATACATTTAAAAAAATATTGATATAATGACCTGGCTAAACGATGTCTTAAATTATTTTACTTATCTTAGAGTTATCAAAAAGGCTTCCAAAACAGAACATTGGAAAAACCTTAAACTCAAACTTGACTGGTTAGGTCGAGTTTGGTTTATCATGAATTTACGAACAGATGATTTGGGTGATCCTGATGTTGTAAAAAATGCAAAGATTGTACAAAGATTACGAACGTACCATAAATATTTTGAGGAGGATCTTGAACTTGCAGAAATCATATCAATTTCAGTCAGTCAGAAAACTCAACAATCGTTTTTGGTTGTTTACTATCCATTATTTAGACCAAATTTTATTTGGAGATTTTTAAGATCTTTCTTACTTTTAAGCTTGGGAATTTTTCTTTTTCTCTTTTTTGATGTTTGGTTATTAATCTTAAAATTATACAACGGTGAATGATAACTGGAGAAAGAGGACCGAAAGGTCTCTATGAAATAAAAGTAAAAGATAAATCTTTCAAGTTTCCGTCTGTTACCACAATAATAGGCACAATGAAAAATCCGGAACTTGATCGACTTAAAAAAGATATCGGAGATCCTGAAGAATTCAGGAAAATTACAAGAAGAGCAGCCAATCGTGGTAATGTAATGCATCTTTTTTTGGAAAATTTTGCAATTGGACTTGATCGTAAATTAAGTCAAGATGAATCCTTGTTATTTTCACAACGAGAAACCAATAAAAGTATAACAAAATATACCGAGTACGAACAGGAAAAAGGTTTGGATTTATTTTACAACATTTACCATTCTCCGTTCACCGATGAAATCCTAAAACCATTGATAATTGAAGGTTTGATGGTTTCGTTTAAAAATAAATACGCGGGACGTACCGATTTAGTTTACGCTGACATGTCCAAAGAAATAATTCTCAGTGATTACAAATCATCTTCTCAGATTGTTCTTGAAGGAACAACAAAATACATAAAATTCAAACTTCAACTCGCTGCTTATTGGAATGCATTTGAAGAATTACATAAGTCTCGTAAAATTAAAGAAGCCGTTGTTTGGGTTGGACATCCATCAGGCTATCAAAAAATTATTCTCTCAAAATACGAATATCCAATTTATCTTGAATATTTTCTTAAATTACGAAGAGAATTTTAAATTTCAAATAGATATATAAAATAAAAAAATAAAATGGAAAGCAAAACAACAACAGCGCCCAAAAAATTGAAATTAACAACTTCTAAAGAAGAAAAGGAAACAAAACTTAAAATTGACACTGATGCAATTGAAAAACTTGAAATTGAAATCGGAAAATTAATGAAAGAACAGGAAACCAAGATTTATGTTGTCACCAAAGATAAAACAATAGGTTCAGCATTGCATTCCTTTATCACAAAGGAAGCAAAATGGAAATACACCGAAGTTTTAGGTATCATTGAACTTGGTAAAAAAATATCAGAATTTGCGGAAGGCCGGGAAAAATCCTTAGCAATTGATGCAACTGCTGTACAAGCTTTATATTACTTTATTGGTAAAGTTGAGGGTATTGGACTTGACTCTGCGATAAGTTACTTTAATACAATTCTTAAACCTGTAGCCGATGCAGCAGCACGATTGGATGCAGATAAGAAAAACCTGGAAATGCTTGAATTTAGAAAAGTAAGTCTTGAACAAGGAGTTGATCCGGATAACCCAGGTGCATCTATGGATTAAAAAAATAATTAAATGAAAGTAGAAGATTTCAGAATTTTTACCATTGTAGGTATTGTTTTAGTTTTTTTATTAACTATGATGAATACCTGCAATAGTTGTAATAACTCATCACAGTTTCAAAAAATTAACGGTAAAATTGATACATTGAATATTTTAATCGATGAATTCAATGAAACTGTACTTGATGCGGAATACGCAAGACTTTTAATAGAACGGGAGGGACTTCTCACGGAAAAAAGTACTTTACTTAACACAAATCAAATATTTTTAACAAAAGAAAGACCAGATAAACGTGTTATGGAGATAGACGAACAGCTTCGTGTAATCAATAAAAAAATAATAGATTATGGTAACTAAAAGAGGAACACATCTTTTTGTTATAATTACATTTATTACTTTGTACATTGTAACTTCTCTTATTTCAACAATACATGTTGTTGCTTTTTTTGAGTTATCAAATCCAACATGGTTAGCTATTTCACTTGCTGTTGCGTATGAAATAGGTGCTGGTGCGTCTTTAGCAGCATTAACAATTTTGAAACGTTTGAACAGAGGAATTGTTTGGGCTTTGTTCATTGCTTTGGCCACAATGCAAGCAATGGGTAACATGTATTTTACATTTGTTAACATGACAAATTTTACAGAATGGTCCCAACTTTTTGGCATTGATCAACAAACTCCAATATTTCAAAAAAGAGTTCTTGCAGTCATTAGTGGTGCAATGTTACCGTTAATTGCGTTAGGATTCATAAAATCCCTTATAGATTATATTCGACCCAGGGAACAGTTGGTAAGTCAAAATACAATGATCGGTTCGGTAAATGAAGATGATGAAACAATGAATATTTGGGAAGACAAACTAAAGAAGGAAGAAGATAAACCAGTTGTAAATAAACCAGTTGTAGATAAACCAGTTGTAGATAAACCAGTTGTAGATAAACCAGTTGTAGATAAACCAGTTGTAGATAAACCAGTTGTAGATAAACCAGTTGTAGATAAACCAGTTGTAGATAAACCAGTTGTAGTTAACCCAAAATTAGGAAAAGCTAAACAAAAATTCCCCAAAATAATTAAACCAAACCAGTAAACTTAATGGTTGTTTACCTTGAGTATGCAATGTACAAAGGTTTTATTCAGTTGAACCCGCTAATCAACGATTATTTCCCCAAACAAATTTAATATTTTGTTTGGGGATTTTTCCTTTATAAATAAAAGATATATAAAATAAAAATATCAATGGCTATTAATTCAAATCTTTCATGTGATGGTACCAATACAGAACAAGCATATCTAAAACTCATAAATAATAAATTTTGCGTTGTTTGTCAATCCAATGTTTGTGCTTGCTTGGATCTTTCAACTTTATTCATTCCTGTTGATCAATGGACAAGTATTTCAGTTTTATTAAAACCCAATGAGATAAAAGAAATTGATACTTTAATAAGTTCAAAAGGCCCAAGAATTGAAATACAAAGAGTTGATGTAAGTAATATATTTATTGAAACTTTAACCAGCATTCAATTAAATGTAAGCAATAGTTTAATAGATGAAGATCTTGATGTGAGTTTAACCGATGTTGAAGATATAGATGATCTGGTAACTGCAATAAGTGATGAACTAAAATTAAATGATACATTGTATCCATTGATTGAAGTTTTTGCTTTTGGAGATTCTTATTTACAGATACAAACCAAGGAACAAGGAGATTCTTACACTTATGTACTTACTGATTCATCATCCCCTTCTTTTACCTATGTTTTCTCAATTTATCAAGCTTCGGAAAGGTACGATCACAATAGATTAAAATTAATTATACTCCAAGCTTTTTACGATGAAGATGAAGGTTCAAATGAAAAACATATTCAATATTCATACAACTTGGATCATGTTGCGGAACCAGTGACATGGCGTAACATGGGAAAACTTCTCATCCATTCAACTGATGATGATGTTCTGGATACAGATGAAAATCTTATAGAAACTATTTGGTTACAAAACCCTTTAAGTTATACTGTGAAAGTTACTGGTATGGTTGCTGTTTAAAAAATATTCCAAGTTCCCTTTTTTATTACAAAGGCTCAAGTTTTTTACTTGGGCTTTTTTGTTTTTTGGTTAAAAAAAAGATATGTGAACTTTTTGCAAAATATTAAGATATATAAAATAAAAATAAAATGGGATTTGTCACAGTAAAAACAATAAGAGTAGAAACAATATCCACAAAATTCGGAGAAAATTTACCGGAAGGCACAAGAGTTTTTGTTAAAGATACTGATAAAATTTACAAGCTTAAAACAAGTGTTGATAAACTATCAACGGTACAGGATGGATTAACTGCTGATGACATTTCCATCATCGGTGTAGGTGATAGATATTCTACAACATCAAGTACTTCCATGACAATTGGAACAGGTACTTTTAACATTACGGTAGAAAAAGATCTTGCTTACACGGAAGGTCAAAATATCAATATTTTTTATGACCTAACGCATTACATGATCGGTGTCATAAATTCTTACAGTTACGTATCTGGGATAATTAATGTACTGGTTAATAATGTCCTGGGTTCCGGTAGTTATTCATCATGGGAAGTAAATTTAACAGGTGAATATGGTGATCAAGGACCAACCGGGCCACAAGGTGTAAACGGGCCAACTGGACCACAGGGTACAACTGGTTCCGATTCAACAGCAACCGGACCAACCGGACCAACCGGACCACAAGGTGTAAGCGGACCAACTGGTCCACAAGGAACAACAGGATCACAAGGAACAACAGGAGGTGATTCAGTTGTAACTGGACCAACCGGGCCACAAGGAACAACCGGACCACAAGGAACAACCGGACCAACAGGACCAACTGGAGCAGATTCAACTGTTACAGGTCCACAGGGTATAGATGGTGACAATTACGCTACAACATCCACCAGTACCATGATCATTAATACAGATCCAAAAAGTTTTACAGTTGATTTAGGATTATCATACACAGTAGCGCAGGAAATTATTGTAGCGGAATCCATTGCAAATTACATGACAGGTTCCGTCATTTCGTACAACAGTGCAACTGGTAACATTCAAATAAATGTAAGTGCCATTGTTGGAGTTGGAACATATTCAGTATGGAATGTTAATTTATCAGGTGCACCGGGTCCACAAGGTGTAACAGGTCCACAAGGTGTAACAGGTGGAGATTCAACGGTGACAGGACCAACAGGACCAACAGGACCACAAGGGACAGGACCAACAGGGCCACAGGGTGCAACAGGAGGTGATTTTTGGGAACGATCGGGTGATAGAGTAAAATTAACAACAAGTGATGATAACATTGAGGTAGAATCAACAACAACGGAATCCAACGGAGTTTTATACAAAGGAGTAAATCAATGGTTACATGATTTTCACCATCCAACTGGAGATTCATTTGCACCGACAGGTCAAAATATTTTCATGGGAGAAGATAGTGGTAATTACACAACTGGTCAACATGCAACTGATATCAAACATTCAAGTTACAACATAGGAATTGGTTATTACACATTAAATGCTATAACGTTAGGTTACAATAACGTTGCAATAGGACCATTATCTTTATCATCGAATACAATAGGAACCAATAATGTTGCTATTGGTAATGATTCATTAAAAGAAAATACAGATGGAACATTGAGTGTTGCAATCGGTGAAAGTTCTTTGTTAAATGCTTCAACTGCAAAATATAACACAGCAATCGGTGCTGATGCATTACAGCAGGTAACAACAACGGATAGTAACATAGGAATTGGTTACCTTGCTGGGGCATTGTACACAGGAGACTCAAATAATACAGAACCATCCGATAGTATTTTCATTGGAAATTACACAAAAGCAAATGCTAATACAGAATCAAATCAAATTGTCATAGGAACAAGTGCTACAGGAAACGGTACAAATACTGTAACATTTGGAAATAGTAGTGTTATTGATGTTTGGATGGGTGAAGATGGTCAAGCTGTTACCAACACCAAGGCTATCAAAACTACTTTGGTATCTTCAACTGGTTCACCAGGTATTTTAACCAATCCTCCTACCAAAGCAGAACTTGAATCAATAATCGGTGCAGCAGCAACATTGGGTAGTGGATACGAAGTTAATGTTTGGGATGATGATAATTCAATAATGTACAATGTAAATACGGATGGAACTGATTGGTTTTACGTTGCAAAAACAAAAGCAGTTTAAACAATGATCCTGCTTGGTATGTTGTTAAAATAAATTAAAACTTTTAATGGGTTTTGTAACAGTAAAAACGATAAGAGTCGAGAATGAGTTGGTAAAATTTGGTGAAAATTTACCGGAGGGTACTAGAATTTACGCTAAATTCACCAATAAAATCTACAAAGTTATAGAAAGTGTTAACAGTGGTACAACGCTTGAAGAAGGTTTAGCAAATGGTAAGATAGTTTTAATTTGTTCTGGTGATAGGTACGCTACTTCATCCATAACTTCAATGTCAATAAGTTACCCCGGTACTTTAACTTTTACCGTTGATGAAAATTTAGCGTACACAGTTGGTCAAAGTGTGATAATTGCTCATTCAACAACTGAGGATATAACTGCTAAAATTATATCATACAATCCAATAACTGGATTAATGATAGCAGAAGTAGAAGATATAACAGGATCCGGTACTTTTGCAACTTGGCAAGTTAATCTTAAAGGTTCACCTGGAAAAACAGGGGATCAAGGTGCAACAGGTCCAGATGGAATTCAAGGACCAACAGGTGCAACTGGATCACAAGGTTTAACGGGTGAACAAGGTGCAACTGGACCACAAGGTGCAACTGGACCACAGGGTTTAACAGGTGAACAAGGAGCAGATTCAAATGTAACTGGACCGCAAGGACCACAAGGATTAACTGGTATAACTGGAGCAGATTCAACAGTTCAAGGACCATCTGGACCACAAGGATTCATAGGACCAATGGGACCAACAGGACCAGTAGGAATAACAGGACCAGTAGGAATAACAGGACCACAAGGATTCATTGGATCAACAGGAATAACTGGTGCTGATTCAACAGTTCCTGGACCACCTGGACCACAAGGATTTGTTGGAGTACAAGGTGCAACTGGACCACAGGGAATAGGTTCAACTGGTATAGGAATAACTGGACCGCAAGGTCCAACTGGATCACAAGGAGAAACTGGACCGCAAGGTCCAACTGGATCACAAGGAGAAACTGGACCACAAGGTGTAACTGGAGCAGATTCAACAATTCAAGGACCAACAGGACCTCAAGGATTCATTGGAATAACAGGACCACAAGGTGTAACTGGAATAACTGGATCAACTGGACTAACAGGACCACAAGGATTAACAGGTGAGCAAGGTACAACAGGACAAACAGGACCTCAAGGTACAACAGGACCAACAGGACCTCAAGGATTAACCGGTGAACAAGGTACAACAGGACCAACAGGACCTCAAGGATTAACTGGTGAGCAAGGTA
>Ga0222628_1000715_pt1 | contig 12488 bp, 13 predicted proteins | sample AntAcemetageno95_FD_179860 | JGI IMG/M metagenome (GOLD analysis project Ga0222628, IMG submission 179860) | Saline water microbial communities from Ace Lake, Antarctica - #95 | ecosystem: Environmental > Aquatic > Non-marine Saline and Alkaline > Saline | place: Antarctica: Ace Lake | collected...
TCAATAAATATAACAGCACCAATAAATACTTTAGATTATAATTATGTAGGTGGGAATGAATCATTAAATTATACTATTAATGATACAAACTTAGAAAGCTGTTGGTATGATTATAACGGAACTAATGTATCTTTAAACTGTTCAGAAAATACAACTAACTTTGTATTACAAAGTAGTAATACAAACCTTACGGTTTATGCTAATGATACTGTTGGTAATTTAAATAGTGAGTTTGTTGAATGGGATTATAAGTTATTACAAATTAGTAATAATTATTCAGCAAACACAATAGCAGGATCAATAGAAAACTTTACAACGGAATTAATAATTAAAGATGGTTATGATTTAACTGGAGCATCCTTAATGTATAACAATGAATCAATAGCAACAAGTATTTCTTCAATAGCAGACAATAGATTAGTAATTGTTTCAGATTATGAAATACCAGCTTTTGGAGTAGATACAAATGTTACTTTATATTGGGATTTTACCTTAGACAATAGTTTAAGTATAAATAGTAGTGAAAGTATACAATTTGTAGAAACATTATTATTAGATAATTGTTCCACTTATACCAATGAGTTATTTAATCTATCCTTATTCAAAGAAAGAACAAAAGAATCATTAGTTGGTGATATAGAACTAATTTATCAAGTATTAAATAAACCATTTTATAGTATAATTCAAACCTATAATTACAAAGCAGAAAATGTAAGTTCTACTAGAGTTTGTACTGGTAATAATTTTACAGGACAAAACTTGGCCTATTCTGCACAAATAAGATATGTAGCAGATGGATTTGCACCAGAGTTATATAACATACAAAAAGCAGATATAAGTGAAGATAGTCAAAGTATTAATTTATATGATTTAAATGAATCAGAATCAACAGAATTTAAAGTAACTTATCAAGATAATACTTTTAACTTTGTAGAAGGAGCAATAATCCAGTTACAAAGAAAGTACATATCAGAAAATACTTATGAAGTTGTGGAAGCACCCTTAACCTCAAGAGATGGTATTTCTGTTCTACATATAGACTTAGATTCCAATGTATATAAAGCAACAATAGTTAAGGATGGAGAAGTATTGGACATATTTAATAACATTGTATTTAAATGTGAAAGTGAATTAACTGGAGAATGTAATATAAAACTATTAGGAGAAGTAGATCCAGGAAATGAAATTCCATATAATACGATAAGAGATTTTGCATATACATTACCAACACTTAATGAAACCACAGATGAAATAACAACTACATTTACCATAACAAGTGGAACACCATCTATAATAAATATACAATTAACACAAAAAGACCAGTTCGGTAATTCAACATTATGTAATAAAACAATTACATCCTCTGGTGGATCAATTTCATGTGATATAGATAAAACCATTGGTGATTCTTATATTGAAATGGAAATATATAAAGATGGAAAATTAATATCACAAACAACTTATAAAATAAAAGAACAGAATGGAGTAGACTTTTTAGGAAATAATTATATAATAGTTGCAATTATGTTATTAAGTTTAGTTGGATTAACTCTAACATCTCCAGAATGGATGGTATTAATGGGAATAGTTGCACTATTCTTAGCTGGTGGATTATGGTTAATTAATGGAGTAGACTTTGCAATGGGTCTTGGAATAATGGCATGGTTAATAATAGCTGCAATAATAATTATATTTAAATTAGCTAAACAGGAGGATAGATAATGGCAGTTGATTCTTTAAGAGAATTTACAATTCAATGGGTTGTAGGTGGTTTTTTAATGATATGTATGTTAGCTTTCACAATATCCTTTATGTATTCTAACAATCCAACAGGACTTGGTACTGATAGTTCCTCAATATTTTTAGATTCTTATAACTCAACTTATAACTTATTAGATGAATCTGGAGAAGATGCTAATGTATTATTAAATATAACCTCTAATACTAACCCAGAAGTATCTGATATGGGTAGTAGAGATGTTGTAGCATCATCTTTTGAAGCAAAGGCTTCTGCAAAGAAGTATTGGGATTCATCAAGAAAATTAATTTCATGGATTTTTTCTGGAACAACTGGTAATATATTATTAACTGTTATTGGTGGTTTAATCGGTTTAATGTCTTTCTTTTTAATATCTAAAGCAATAAGGACGGGAAATTAAGATGGAAAAATATCTTATAGCATCTGACTTCAATGGTACTGGTATGATCCCTATAATGAGTTCAGTAAGTACTGCAGTTCCTCAATTTTGGAGTTTCTTATTATTTATATTTTGGTTAACTATGAATGCAGCATCTTATTTTGCAATATTAAAACTAACAGGTAAGAAAAGAATATGGCATACCTTTACAGCAACTAGCTTTGTATTCTTTATAGTTGCAGTTATAATAGCATCTATGAACACAGCAACAACAGTATTTCTTAATGGATATTGGGTTGGATTCTACATATTAATGACTTTAGTTGGTTGGTTTTTACTAGATAATTATAAGTAGTCTTAAAACTACTTAAACTACTAATGCTTATAAATACTAATTGCATGTATTAATTATGGTTACAATATATTTGTTTAGAAGGAGGTATTTTAATAATGACATCAATAGGTAAAGCAGTTGCAGTTGTTGGTAGTGCATTCTTAGCTATAGCAGTTTACGGTTTAATCGTAGGTTCTATCCTAAGTTCTTCAGCATTCTCCAGCTTAACTATAGTAAACACAACTACTCTTCAAGCTACATTCGCAGCATTCGTTGTTGCAATCACAGCTATGATTACAGTAGGTGGTACAATCTTAGGTATTGTATGGTTACTTCCTTATATTAAGCCACTATTCGCAAAGAATAACGGTCTAGGTATGAGTGCTTAAGTTCAATAGTGAACTTTGTGGAGAATAGGCAATCTCTTTAACTCAACCTACACGATCTTGGTAAACCATCAAGAGGAGGGTGAAAATCCCTCACTTCTTTTTAGATATATATATAAAAACAAAACCTTTAAATACTATTGATACTTACAATTCCTATGAGAGAGGAACTAAATATTCGTTGTCCAAAGTGTGATTGTACACAAACTAGATTTAGATTAAAAACACAAGATCATCAGTGTTATAGATGTGGGTATTCATGGAAAGACGAGGTAGAAAATGAATAAATTATTATCATCATATCTTTTATTATTATCACTTTATGGTCTTGGGTTATTTAATGGTAATTTAATAGCTACTCCACTTTTACTTGTATCATTTTTATATACAGCATGTGTTTCTATTGGTATAATAGTTATATTTGAATTATTTAGGAGGAAGTCAGAATAATGGCAGATACTGGTTTATTAGAATCAACTGGTAGTATGTTTGCTAATGGTTTTGGCCATATAGGTGCATCTTATGGTTGGTTACTTTGGACTTTTGTTGGATTAGCAGTTGTTATAGGTGCTGGTGGTATAATAAGATTATTATCAAAAAAGAAAACACAATGGACACATGTTTTAGAATATAGAAGAGTTTTACCTAACGGATATTTAAGCAAAACAGAATCAATTAAAATGAGAAGATTCCCTTTAATCACAAGGGCAGAAGTATTTGAGTTAGAAAAACCATTACTTGGTGGATATTTAATATCAGAATTAGATTCTTATAATAGTTTAAACACATTCTCAATTATAATAGATAAATCAAATAGAATATATAAAAATGATGGTGAGGTTTTCTGTCCAGATAAATCTTCTGTACTTGTTTCTGCAAAACACGCAGAAATTGATTTAGCAAGAGCAGAATTAAAAGCAAAATATCAAAATATCAATAATGTTTCAAAGAGAACAGAATGGGCACAGATAGCTAAGTTTGCTTTATGGGCTTTACTTATTATAGCTATTTTAGTAATTTCAGTTAAGGGTATAGGTGCATGGGGTGAAGCACAAGAATCTAAGTCTGCACAAGCAGCAGCAGAAGCACAAACATGGATTACTATAGGAGAGGTAATGGAAAATATTGAATCAAATAAGAACTCTAATTTATTATTAGCAGAAAAGTTAAAAGAACTTTATGGAACTAATAATTTACAGGCAGTAATACAGGAGGTTAAATCATGAACTTAGGAGAATATGAGAAAGAAATAGAGAATACTTTAGAAAACATGAAGGATGGTAAGAAGAAAAGAGCATTAACAAAAATGTATTTAAAGTTTAAAGGACAAAAGATATTAAAGATAGGAAATTCAAAGGATCAAGAAAACATAGACAAAGAGAAGGATATGTTAGAAAAGAAAAGAAAAGAAGGAAGAAAATAATGGGAAGATTCCTGGACAGGTTAAAAAATGTAGGTAAGAAAGTTGATAACAAAATTAATTCTATATCCCAACAAAGACAAAATATGCCAAGAAGATTTCATAATGGTAGGATTCAAGAACAAAGACCAAACAGAATTGGTGAAGGTATGTATCCTAAAGAAAATCTAACAAGAGAAGAGAAGAAAGAAAAAGATATGGAAGATGATTATTTTGATGATGGTGAAGATGATTATAATGATCCTTATGAAGCTAATATACAACAATCACAAAAAACAGAGAGTTATCACCGTTTTATTCTAGAAAATAAATATAAAGATTTAGAAAGAAGTATAAGAGGATATAAAGATGTTTTTAATAAAGTAACACAGAAATGGGAAGTAAAAAGAAAAGAAATTCATTGCTTTACTGATGAAGAAGCAGAATCAATAGTTAGAACTGCACAAGTTCATTTAAGTACAGACATTAAATTATCAAGAATGAGTTTAGAAGCATTCGGACAGATGATGAATCTAATATATGATGAAATAGAAAGATTTTTTATAAGAATAATGGAATATAGATATGGAAGATATGGTAGTTATGAACTTCAATCTAAAATGAAAGATGAAAATTTAAAGATACTTGTAGAATTATATAATAGTATTTGGGCTAATTATTCAAGAGCAGTTGGTGGAAAAGAAAATGATTCAGCACATGATTCCGTAAGAGGACAGGAAAGTTTACAGAACTCCGGTATGGATGATTATAGAGATAATGGGAGGTCTTTTAGATAATGGAAAATATAGGTAATGTTAATATATACAATCCAGATAAACAACTTAGTGAACAAATAACTCTAAGGAATATTCTAAGACATAGTTTAGCAATGTCTTTGGCAAATGATGGTATTCCAGAAGAAAAAGAACTAGCACCAAAGACACCAAATGAAAGAGTATCTCAAATGTTTAAAGGGCTTAACTTAGTTATATCTGCACAACAAACAACAATAAGTGATGCACTTGGGGTTATTTATGTTAATAGTAACAATACATGGACTAGAAATAATAAGACAGATGAAGAAAGACAAGAGAATCCCTTTAAAGAAGATGATAATGATTACAATGAATTAAATGCTATATTATCATTTTTAGAAGAACAAGAACAAAGAATAATTGAAGCTAATATATCTAAAACCTTTGCAGATGATTTTGTTTGGGAAAAACAATCCCATGATGGTACAATGTCTTTACAGTTATCACCACATTTTTTTAAAATGAGAAGTGAGTTAAGAGAATCCTGGAAAGATATTTATACAATATTAATAAATAATAAAATAGTTTCTAATGGGGTTGTTCACGACGAGGGTTTAGAAGATAAACAAATTGAAGATGAATGCTTAAGAAGAATCGTTGATTCATAACTTCTCATTAAATTTCTTTGTTATTTCACTATCTTCAATAGATAAATAGATCTGTGTTGTTTTAATATCTTCGTGCATTAACATCTTACTAATTTCTAATAAACTAAACCCATTCTTCAATAGATTAGTTGCCCTACTGCTTCTAATTGAATGAAACTTAATATTTCTACCATTAAATGATTTCTTTAATTTCCTTAATTTATAGGCCACTCTATCATGCATCTTAGCTATTAATATGTTCTTAGAAAGCTCCTGTGTGTCCCTTTTCATGAGATAATCATCAGATATATCCAACATTTCATTAAATTGGTCTTTCTTTATCTTTTCTTGGATTTCAGTTAATTCATTACTATCTATGAAGATATGTGTATCTTCTACAGAGTTCTTATATGGTATTCCAAGAAATACCTTACCTTTGTTTTGTGCTATTGAATATAACCTATTCATAAGAATTGGGTGAACATCTAAATACTTTTCTTTTCTACCCTTACCAAATACTAAACACTTACCAGCTTTATCTTTATTAGTTATCCATTCTTCCCACATGAAGTGTTCCCACTTAAGAAAGATAGCAGAGGAAAATCTTAACCCAGCACCTATATAATAAGCTGCTTCAATTAACAATCCATAATCCTCTATGGTATTTGCTATTCTTAATATATCATTCTCACTCCATATCTGTGGGGTATTCCTTTTGAGTTGTTTCTTAACAATAGCTTTGTAATTAAATATAGGTATATCAAAATGGTAACAGGTATTCTTAATAAGATTCAATACAGCTTTATATCTACTTCCTTTGTAGAACATATCATTATATAAGGTCTGTGTTAAACGATCCTTTTTGAATATATCTTCTAATACAGATAGGTATAACTGGTTTGTTTTCTCTGATAAACCTCTTCTTGATAGGTATTCCTTACACTTGCTAAGCAGTTCTGGTGATAGTTCTATGAATTGTTGATACTTTTCTTGGTTAATTACCATACCAAAACAACTCAAACAAACTATTTAAATGTTTCTCCTAATAATATTAATTATTAGGACTGTACTTAAGGATATGTTGATGATAACAATGTTTGGCTCCATTAATATATTACTTATGTGGTCCCGCAGTTAAAAAAGTTATTCGGTTAACCGAATAAGTGTTATAAGATATAGTTTAGCCATGTACGAACGGATAAGTTATTCGGTTAACCGAATACTATCTATTATATCTCAAATGAATTGAAATTCTTAAATCCTCTTATCTTAAGATGTCGGTTGATGTGTCTGATTAATAGAGCATCATCAAACTTAGTTTCTTCCTTTAGTCTATCCCAAAGTTCTCTTTTGCTTTTTATCTCTCCAGATTCTACCAAGTTCAATGCTATTGGTATTTCCTTTTCTAATTCTTTTTCATCTCTTATTGGATTAAGTTTCTCTTTTTCCTCGTCGGTAAGTTTACCAGAAGCATGATGTTTATCTACTAGGTTGTTATATCTCTTATCTTCCTCTTTACTAAATGCACCAAAGAATATATTACCAATATACTCTGGATGTATAGTTGGCCTAACAACTCTTTTACCAGGATTCTCTTTATAATATTTCTCTTCTCTTTCTATTATTCTTTCAACACTTAATGCTTGTCCACCCTTCCTTGCAGCATTAGCTACATATACTTCACCAACACCTCTTTTCTTTATATATATCCACATAGTTACATGCTTAAGAAATGATTTATCAACTTCCTTTTCATAAGGTAAAAGGATAAAAGAAACTATACCCCTCTTTCTATTCTTATTCTTTCTAGATACTATTAACTTATTTATCTGACTATTCCAATTCTTTGAACTTAAACCATCTCTTGATTCATCCCACCAAATAACCTTACCTTTATATGTTATCATCTTTGCTGCATAATCTTCTGGATCAACTAGAAAATCATCATCATCATACATCTTTTGTTCTTCATCCATAACATTATCTAAAGAAGAAAAGAAGTTAAAACATAACTTTCCAATAAGAGTTGATTTACCAAAACCAGTTTTACCAGTTATTAAAACAGTTGAATCTTTCTTAACTTTAATTCGTTCTCTTAAAGCATTACAAATAAACTTTTGAGAAATTGAATAATGATGGAACATTTTAGCATCACTGTCTAAATGTATTGTTTTTTGTTTCCACCTGTTAAATGCCATTTGAATATAATGCCTTCCTCCGAAGAGGAAGGACTTAATGTAGGTTTTTTAGTTAGGTAATTATCTATAGAAGATAATAAGGATCATACATTCTAACGAACTGCAGTAAGTTAAAACTTATACTACCTACAACCTAACAACCATTCCACAATGATTGGTAATAATACATAGATTTATATATATATAAACATTTGTATTAACATGGGATATAAAGAATCTGATTGGTATAAATATTATCAACAAAACAAAAAAGGCATTCAAGTTATAGAGGGTATTTTAATTATACTTCTTTTAATATTCCTTAATGTAAATACCTATTCATCTTTAAAGTTACAAGATAAAATTAAAGAGGATTGTGGTTATAGTCCAGAAGAAGATATAATGTGTGTCTGTGAAAAGAATGCAGCATATAATTTAAGGTTAGCAATGGATGGACAATTACTAAATATAACAAGTAATTATAATGTTTCGTTGGATAGGTGATATTATAAAGAAGGTAATTATTAACATAATTACTATTGCTATTATAATTTTATTATTGTATTTCCTTATATTCAAAAGATTCTTATAAACACAATGTTTAAATAGTAGTAAATCTATGTTAATGTATGAACAAAATATTAATAACTATGCTTATTGTTAGTGTGCTTTTAGTTAGTTCTGTTACTGGATATATGTGTATCAATGAAGAAGATAATGATGCCGTTAAAGAGTTCAAATATAATATGAATATAGCTGGACTTCAAAACGATATTGATGCTAATGGTTTAACAGAAGAAGCATTCTACCTTAAACTAAAATACTTTAACCCTTGTAATTAATGGCAATAAGATTTGGCAGTGATGGTAGATTACAATCTGTAAAAGATGGAAGTAGTAATAATAATATTTCTAGTAGTCCATTAGGTAAAGCAATAGCTAAAAAAAGTAGTAGTAGTAGATCAAGTAGTGGTAGTTCAAAAGTAAGTTCTGCACAATTATCAGCATCAATTGCTAAAAATAAAGCAATAGCAATTCAACAACAACAAGCAGCAATGAAACAGGCAGCAATTATTTTAAAAGAAAAACAAATATTAGCTTCTAATAAAAGAAATGCGGCAATTAGTATTAAGAAAAGTAGAGAACAAAGAATACAAGAAGCTATGCAGAAACAAAGAAATCTTGGTCTTTTAGCTAGTAGGATAAGTGCAGAAAGAATAGTAGATGCTAGAATAAAATCAGAAAATAAAAATAGAGTATTTATAGGAGAAGTTCAACCAGTTAAAAGAGAAACGGGATTAATTAAATCAAAGTTACAGGAACTTAATGAACTAAGAAAAATAAAATCAACTTCTAGTATAAGAAATAAACAAAGAAATTTAATTAATGAATTAAGTTTATTAGGATTAACTGTTGGTGCAACTGTTGTTGGTGGAGTTGGTGCAATTATAGCTTTACCAAAAACATTAGTAAATGTAGCTATGAATCCAGCACAATTAAAGGGAGTTCCTATGGCCATAAAAACATCTGGAGAAGAGTTTGCACAATTAATAAGAATAAGTCCAACAGAAGCATTTGGTAAAATATTGGGAGAAATTGTTTTTTTGAAGGGAAGTGGAAGCACATATAAAGTTGTTGGTAAGGTTGGTGGTAGTGCAGCTAACAAACTAAACCCATTTTTAAAAAGAGTTCGTAATAATAAAATAAAAATTAAAACAATGCAAGGTAGAACTACATTACAAGTTGGAGTTATAGGTAAAGGTACACCATTAAGTAAGCAAGTAAGACTTGCTGGGAAGAAAGTTGATGTTGCAGTATCTGCACAGGCAGATAGATTAGTCAATCTTATGAATAATTTTAAAGGTAAAAGTAAATTAGTTAGAAAACCAATACCAGGAGAAGCAACACTAACAAAGAAAACTAAAAACTTATTAAAAGGTTTTGATGATGGAGTTTTAAGTGAAAAGAATATAAAAGTACTTAACCAAAGAGTATTGGATGAAACTGGGAAGACATTATTAGAGAGAAGTACTTTTCTTGATCCTGCTGGTAAAGTAAGGTTTACTAGGTTGGGTAAGGATGCACCAGATGCAAAGTTAATAGATATTTTAAGTGGAGATTTTACATTTAGAACACCTAAACCACAGATTCTCGTATTTACTGATGCTAAAATTCAAAAGCTACCTTCTTATCTTGATGATGTAGCAAAGGCATTAAAATCTGGTAAGAAATTAACAGCTACACAAAGGGCAAGATTAGTTAGATGGCAAATAAAACCATCTGGAAAATTTAAACCAATAGGAGATGTAAAATATAAGGGCGGTAAAGAATTAGAAATAACAATAGCTCCTGGAGAATTGATAAGAAGAAGAAAGAAATTAGGTACTGCACTTATAGATGGAAAAAGAGTTGAAATAATACAGGCAGAAATATTTAAACCAACTGGAAAACTTAAAACAGCAATAGCTAAAGCAAAGAAAGGACTATTAACAAAGAAACAGCAATCTACATTACAAAAAGCAATTCAAAAAAAGACTGGAATAAGAACATCATCTATTAGAAGAAGTCCAGTTGGAAAAGCAAAGTTAAGGATATCTGTTAGAGTTCCTAGAGTAAAGGCAGTTGGTAGTAATAGACTAACAGATGAAAGAACAACAGGTAAAAGAACAACTAAGAGAAAGACAACTAAGCGTAAACAAGTTAAGAGAACACCTACTAAGAGGACACCAACTAAGAGGACACCTACAAAGAGAAAGACAACTAAAAGAAAACCTACTAAGAGAACAACTACTAAGAGAACTACTACTAAGAGAACACCTACAAGAAGATCACCAAGAAGTCCACCAAAAAAAGTAAGTAAACCTACACCAGTTCCAAAACTACCAGAGAAATTCACAAGAAAGAAACTATCAAAATCACAACCAACATATTATGTTATAACTAAGAAAAGAGGAAAGATGGTTAAGTTAAATCCTAAACCATTAACAAAAAGAGATGCTAGAGATTTTCTTGCATACTCAATAGATAATAACTTAACAAAATCTGCATGGTTTATTCCATTAGGAAAAGCAAAGAGTGTAGTTAGACCACCTAAGAAAATACAGGGTTATTATTCAAAGGTAAATAAAAAGCTAAGGCCATACAAGATTCGTTATGGAAAGAAGAAACAAATGATTGATGGATATATTGAGAAAAGAAAATACTTCCAAGATACAAAAGGAGAAGTTACCCAAGCTAAAAGACTTAGAGCTAAGTCAAGGAAACGAAAACAAGTAAAGAGAAGGACTCCAGTAAAGAGGAAACCATTTAAGAGAAAGACTGTTGTTAGACGGACACCGAAGAGAAAGGCATCTACAAAAAAAAGAGTTGTTAAAAGAAAAGTAGTTAGAAAAGTAGTTAAAAGAAGAAGAAATATAAAAAGAAAGAGGAGGTAGTTAATTATTTAAAGATAGTTATATATAAACAATTATGGATAAAAAACTAATATACATCTTTGCATTATTCTTATTAGTTTTGCCATTTATTTCTGCTAATGATTTTGCTTACAATAGACTTTATGAGGATCAAGTAACCATTACAGAAGTTAATGAAACTATATTAAATGTTAATCATTCTGCAACTTCTGACTATGCAGAAGATTCACATCTCTTTGATGGCTATTCTGTGTCTGGACTTTATTCTTATTATAAAGGATTATTAGAAACTTATTTTGATGGAGTTTATTGCAAACTAACAGGTTGCACAATGAGTGGAGATTTAACAACAAGTGGAGATATAACTGCTAATAATTTTATTGGTAATGGTTCTTTATTAACTGGGATTAATTCCGTTCTTCTAGGAACTGATGGACAGATACCTTTTACTAATAGTGCTGGTGATGACTTTGATTATAATGATAGCTTAACTTTTGATGGAAATAGTTTGAATATAAACGGTTATGCTAAAACTAAAGATGGTGGGATTGAAATAGAACATAATCCGATAGTGGTTTTATGTCCAGAAGGTATGTCCTACATAAACAAGTTCAACGGATACTGTATTGACCAATATGAAGCAAGTGTGTGGAATGCTAATGGGACTTGGAACTCAGAATCTAATACTAGTACTTGGAATGCAGCAGCAGATACAGATACTGCTCTTGCGGCGGGTGCTTATGCCAATTCTTCTGAAGGAAAATATCCATGGGTTTATATTGACCAGACAGAAGCGAGAACGGCGTGTGCGAATTATCCAGGGGGCAGTAAATATTTATGTACAGATGAGCAATGGTTGGGGGCGGCGAATATTAAAGGACAGATTTATAATTTGGATGCGGAATTGACGGAGTGTACTGTGAATGAAGCAACTGATTGTGATTGGGCAGATTCTCCTGGAGCTGGCGATGCCTGTATGACTGGAAGCAAGACAGATTGCGTTTCATCCGAAGGAGTTTATGACATGACGGGAAATGTATACGAATGGACAAATGAAACAGTATCTTATACGAAACCCTGCAACGTAGGAAGCCCAGGATGGTGCTATTGGAATGGAACTGCCTTCACAACTTCACCAAATGCAAAATACGGAAACGATGGAGTGTATTTTTTAGCGAATAGCAACTCTGGAAAAGCGGTGAGACGTGGCGGTAACTGGGGCAATGGTGCGTATGCGGGG
>Ga0222628_1000717_pt1 | contig 12454 bp, 11 predicted proteins | sample AntAcemetageno95_FD_179860 | JGI IMG/M metagenome (GOLD analysis project Ga0222628, IMG submission 179860) | Saline water microbial communities from Ace Lake, Antarctica - #95 | ecosystem: Environmental > Aquatic > Non-marine Saline and Alkaline > Saline | place: Antarctica: Ace Lake | collected...
TGCATTGAATTTGTCTGTTTTTTAGTGGACAACTTATATATCCGTGATAAAATAATAAAATCTAACTAAAATGTTTTTTCCAATAAAAAGTATTTTTAGTGTTCTAAGTTAGATAGCTGAATATCAAAATACCTTTCACAGTATATGATATTAAAATTAAAAACTTGAGACTACAGTTTTTATAGTATTGCTTTCGATGCCTGTACCAGTTCGATGCGACTCTCACTGTTGGGGACTTGTCCACTTTCCTGAAGGAAAGATACAATACCGACGCTTCCTTTTTTTAAGTGCTGGCTGTTGCACTGTCATAATGAGCGTACTCAACGTTTCTTCTCGGGTTAGACTTTTACATCTATGCATCGTCGCTAAACGATTACCTCTGTGTCTACATTAAACATTTCCACCTTGCGAGTTTCCATGTTCTTCATTGTACCGAAGTACTGAAGATTTAAGCGACTTTTACTCTCATTACCGAATGAGTCTTTGCATATAATTTTAAAGTAATGCCCGTTTGACGGGGCGACCTCTTGATTAATAGTCAAGTGCTCTTCTCTGAGCTAAATACAAAGTATTTCCATTGTTGAGCGCTCATTCAGAGCATCGTTTCCTTTTGAGAAACAATATACACAACTCAACGTGCATTTCGGCTTGCGGCCTACTGTACGATATTTCACGTTTTCAGGTTTACTTTGGAGAAAAAACCTTTCTGCGTTTATAATTCTATATAGCCTTATGCTTGCGGCATCAGACAGTATAAATACTCCTTGTCAATTCGAATTTCGTTAAGTTGGCATAGTTAGTAATATAGTCGCCAAACTAAATTAGAAATGCTCCTTACCTCAAGAGAGGGGCTTACATTTCATATCCTTACCAAAGGACTACTAACTCTTAACTTACATCTTTTCTCCAACTTTTGAGATTGAAGCTTACCGTTTGGTTCGGTAAATGATGAAGCTTGCTTGAATAAACCATTTCTGGCAGAGGGCTATGGAGCTCCTCTCTTTTACATCTTGCGATGTATTATTAATTTCCAAATGACGAATCATTCAACGTAAAGAACAAGTCTAAACGTCTGGTCCGAAGACTAAGACTTTTACTCCGAAGAGTAAAACCGATTCAAGCATCGGTAAAATTTTTCTAATATTTTAAAGAACGTGTGTTATAATTTTCTAAGATAAAAGTACAACATTTTTTCGCAATAAAAAAGTTTATTTTGAAAAAGTTAAAAATTTAATTCTACTAAATTTAAAATTTATGATACGCCAGCTGGCCACCGTAGTGGACAGAGCGTTTTTTAATTTTTTAGTGATTCTAAGTAGAATACTTTGTAGCGGGACTCGGACTCGAACCGAGGACCTCCAGGTTATGAGCCTGGCGAGCTGCCGCTGCTACCACCCCGCAATATATTTTTATTTGTAGCGAGGGACGGACTTGAACCGCCGACCTCCAGGTTATGAGCCTGGCGAGCTACCAACTGCTACCACCTCGCAATATATTTTGCGTAAAAATAATGTCGCTAGAATCTAAATTCTACTACGTTTCGTTTAATACGTGTCGCTGATTATTTTTATTTTAATTTCAATAAGTAAAGAACTTCATTTGTGTCATTCTAGCTATATATAGATGAATGTTTCAACTAAATACAGTTTATTCTGATTTAACAGAAAGTTTTATTAGTGCGCAATGATGGATTCGAACCACCGGCTTTTAGAAACGTTGTCGTCACGTTGTCTCCACAGTTACAATTAGTGCACATATTGATATCTGAGTCACCAGTTCGTAAGTTATACAGGGTAAGTACCATAGAAGATACATACAGCATATAAGCAAACTTACCAGTCGCTATACCACTTAGCTAATCGCGCATTTGGTTATCCTGAGAGGACTTTAACCTCTGACCTGTCTTTCGACTGCTCTTGCGCAATTCTGAGCTACAGGATAATGTTTTTTCAATAATTTAAAGAACTATGTTATAAATTTCTAAGATAAAAGTACAACATTTAATCGCAATAAAAAAGTTTATTTTGTGTTAAGTGAAAGAATCGAACTTTCATCACCGGGTTCACCTTGCTGGTTAATACCTATCTCAACTATTATTTAGATATGGACTCGAACCATAAAGCTAGCACCCAACTTGTAACCAGACATTTATAAACTAAATAATTTTGTAGTCGCTCGTAGTGTCGATCTACGATTCACTTACATTAAGAACCTTGCGAGTATCTAAACGTGTAAGCTACACAATTAATAAACCATACTATCTAATACCTATCGCCAGAGCATATTTAGAGTTCTGCTCCTTTGAAACGGTAATCGAAACGATACCTTTGCAAAGTCTAGGAACTACCTATATCTATACAGTTTAATTAATAACCACTATCACTATATTTCATTCTGACCTCTAAGCCGAAATGCTTTCCAGTTAAGCAACCATGTTTTTTCAATAATTTAAAGAACTTATTATTTGCGGAGAAGATTGGACTCGAACCAACGACGCACGGTGTTCAAACCGCTGCTCTACCAACTGAGCTACCTCTCCTGTCCCCTTAACATCTCATTAATTGTCAAAGCGTCGACTCAAATCTAATTAATCGCTGCAGCTACGAGCATTGGGGCATTTTTTCTAGGCAGTATGGTTAACTTTTACAATTTCGTGACACTAAGTCGAAACCGAAATGTTACCTATTATTCTGAATTGGCATGTATCGTTTTATACTCGACCGTGGTACGCAATTAGCGCCTCACTAATATTGCCTTAAAGCAATCAACATCTACTAAATGTTATCAGAATTTCAATATTTTAAAGAACTTGTTGTTTTAATGTTCGATACTAAAGTACCAAATATAATTGACAACCCAAAGTTTATTTGTAAAAAAACTTTATAAAAACTAAAATTGTATATCAACCATACTGTTACCACGTCTTGTTGTAGTTTCAATAATCTTATACCTTTTTGGTTTTGCCATCCACTGTTTCTTGTTTTTGGTAGCAAGTTTCCAAGAAGGATATTTGATATTCATGTAAGTTTCACCTGGTGTCCCATCAGCATATCTTGCGATACTACCTTTGAACATTTCATGACCGCCATACCATTCGTTCCTTGAGTTGCAACCTTTGTTCCAACCACAGTAAGAGCAACCTCCATGTTTTTCTTTGTGAATTTTGTTATAGACTGATTTGTTTGTAGTCCATTCCCATTCATTTGATTTTGATACTCTAATTAAATTTTTCATTTGCTTGTAAGTTATTTTAGTACTTACAAGGCGTCATATCTTTTTTTCATAATTTATATTGTTTTTTTCTAAATTCTTTCCAATTCCTTTTAACATTACGAGTGCCGTTACAATTATTCATTTTACATTGTCTTTGAGTATTGCTTCTTGGGCAGCCGTAGCAATCCCAATAATAATCAAAGTCATAGTTAAGAATTTTGTAAATTCTCTTGTCTGTTGTGTTTCTCGTTGTTTCTTTCATGTTGTAGTTTATTTTTTAAGATAAACTAAATGAAAGATGTCGAGTATTTTTTAAGGTTCATATATAAAAGTATTAATTAATTCCGCAACTAAAAAGTTGTTTGAGACCCAGGTGAGATTCGAACTCACATTTGAAAGCTTCCAATTACCACCTTACTGTTTAGAAGACAGCGGGGACTACAAGGCCATTTTATTACGGGTTTATAATTCGTCCCAGATAGCTTGAATTTTCTTTCCGAGTTTGAATTTCTTGACGTTATCTAAACACCAATTAATATAACCAGGATTTGTTTCCATTACTTCTAAGATAGTTTTACCTTTTTCTGGACCCCAATCAAATATTTGGTCTTCTTTTGTAAAACTCAATTGTCGCCAATCTTTATATTTTCCCATAATACTTATTTATTTTTCTAATGTAAATCTATATATTTATTTCGCAATAAAAAAGAAATGCATTATTCAAATTGTCGGGGTAGCAGGATTCGAACCTGCGACCTCCTGCTCCCAAAGCAGGCGCGATGACCGGACTACGCTATACCCCGATTGTATTATATATTCAAAGAACAGTTGATGGGTCAGAAGGACTTGCACCTTCACTAACTAGTATACCACCTCAACGGCAGTCGCGGCTTCTATGCCTGTCCCAATGTTTTGTCGAATAGGTGAGATTCGAACTCACGAACCGATACGTCCAAGGTACCGTTGTATAGCCTCTGCATAACTACTCGAAATTTGTCTGAGAGGTGAGATTCGAACTCACGAACACTTGCTTCCAAAGCAAGTCCGTATAACCAACTGCAGGAACTCCCAGATATTATTTAGTTTTTAATTTATCAACTTCGTTTCTCAATTCTACTATTTTTTGAAATAACGAAATTCTTAATTTTCTATTTTTACAAGCCTTAAATTCACTTATCATTTTCTTCAATGATTTTAGTTTTTGAATTAATATGAGATTTTTTCTTGTAAGCATATTAAATTGTTTATTTTGTGATTCTACCAGGACTCGAACCTGGACAAAGAGTTTAGAAGACTCTTGTGCTATCCATTACACTATAGAACCATATACAACGTTTAGTCTGATAACCTTGCGAAGAGTTGTTGTATTTGCACGAATGCATACTACTTTTTCTAATAAGGCATGGTAACATTATTAGATATGGAAGTCTTTACACATTGCTCCCGTTTTAGTGACGCAGACTGGAATCGAACCAGTGACACATGGATTTTCAGTCCATTGCTCTACCTTCTGAGCTACTGCGCCATCTAAATAATATTTATCAATACGTGAAAGAACAATTGTGGTACCGGGTAGAATCGAACTACCGACCTCTGGCGTTTCAAACCAGCACTCTATGCATATAGCTCCACTGAGTTACGGCACCATGATTTTCAATATCCCTTTTAAACCATATTTCTAATTTATGGCCTTTATCTCTTACTGCTTGCCATTTTAAATAATCTTTTTCTTGTACTCTTCCTTTTACTTCTAAATAATAAAAAGTACCATCATTTTCAAAAATCTTAAAATCTATTAAATACGAATGATTCTTATTATCTAATCCAATATATGTAAATTTGTCATTTGTATATTCCCAATCTTTAATCTTTTTATTTTCTTTCCAATCATCTAAAATCAAACATGTATTTAATTCATATGAACCTTGTACTTTTATATTTTTATATTTAATCCACTTTGTATAACCGCCTGTCTGTTTAATTCTACCTGATTTTATACCATTCTTTCTTGTTGTACTTATATTTTCTCTATGCTTAGCTGATAATTTATTATTTTTATTTCTATAACTTATATGACATGAGCCTGAACAGAATTTTTGTTTATTTCTTTTAGATGATTTTACATTAAATTCATCTTTACAATTCTTACAAATAAGAGTAACAAATTTTGTTGAAATTCCCATTCTTGTTAATCTTACTTTTGCTTTAAATTCTTTTGTTCGTATACCTCTACTATTAGCACACTTTAATGAACAAAATCTTCCACTTCCATAAGAACCATCATGTTCAATATTACACCTTTCACAAATCATATATATATGTTTTATTTATATATCGAACTTTTGCTTTTAGGGCTACGTATTTTAGTTTAACCACATAAAAAAAGTCCAACTTCATAAATGAGGTTGGACTTCGTATTTAAAATTATTTATAACTTTCTAATACCCTATACTAACCTCCTGAGTGACTCTTGGTCTCGGAAAAAATCTAAATGATATGTTAGTAGTTGTGTTCATGTTAATGTTTATTATATATTGTCTATTATTAATTGTTCTATACTAAAGTAAGACAAAGTTTCGCTATTTGAAAGTATTTTTCTGTTTTTATTTGATATATTTTGAATCCACTGCAGGGATTGCAAACCAGCCAGTCTTTAGACCTGTATCAAATGTTAATCCATCTTCTATCATTTTTGCTGCGTCAATAGATAATACTTTAATTTCTGTATCACCATCTTGTTCTATAGTAGATTTTTCTGCGTTCTTCGCAGTATCAGTTAAGAATACGTTTTCTTCATCTTGAGGAACTAAACCTTCTTTCTTTACAGCTTCTGCATCTTCTAATTTAATAGCATGATATAATACTGCAGGTACTTCTTCTGCTTCTTGTCCAGTTTTGGCTGCTTCATCCATATCATCTTTGGCTTTCTTAGCTGCCATCGCGATTAATGCTGCATTCTCATCAGTTTCTTCGTCTTCTTTCTTTGCATCTTTTTTACATTCAGCTTCGTTTAAAACGAATTGTTCGAACGTCATTACATATCTCTTGTCATCCATTTTCGTAAGTTATTATTTTGATTATATATCAGAATAACTTAAGTTAGTTCCAGGATTAACTTTACAGCCTTATCGAATCTCTCATCCCAGTTGCCAGATATGGTTTTGTAGTCAATACCTGCATCTTCTAGTTCTCTTATATGATAATCCTTTAATTTGTTTCTATCTTCTTCAGTCAGTCTAGAACCATCTTGAATGTGAGGTACATCGTTATCTAAGAATAAGTACAAATCATAGTTGTTATAATCATCTACAAATTGAGGATATTTAAGTTCTTTATTAAATAGGAATTTCGAATAAGACTTCGTTATATTGATGTCAGTATCTACAATCATAATCTTATTAGAATAATTATCATTGAAAAATACTCTCAGTGCATGTGCTTTTGCAATCTTTTCTAAGTCTTCATACTTAACATCATAAACGCCGTCTGTTAATTCTCGGCCCATTTCACCGACATAATAGCCTGCGAAATGTTCTGTAAGTCTCTTAGCTAAAGTGGTTTTACCAGTCGATTCTGTCCCGACTACACAAATCTTCTTGTAATAATATTTCTGAACTGGGTCAGGTATTTTATCCCAATTAATATACGGATTTTCTCTAATCATTGTAGCTGATACTGGAAGAGTAGTTCTTTCGATATCATAGTTAATACATTCAATGCCCATAAAATCTGCAAGATACTGTCCGTATTCTTCAGATGATATGATAACATCTAAGTCGAAGTTGTAACTTAATATCTTATCAGCCCATTTTTTTGTAGCTTCTTCATCAGGAACTGATGATGATGTTAGATTATTTTTATTGTAAGACATATAATTAATATGTACTTTAACATCATTTCCAAATACATCATCTAGAAATTCAATTCTTGTCAGAGCATTTATATGTTCATCTTGTTCTGCACACAATAATAGAATTACTTGGTCACATTGTGTTTTTGCAAATTCAACCATTGCAATATGCCCATTATGTAATGGCATAAATTTACCTAATACTAGTCCTCTTTTCATTTTTCAAAAATTTAATCCATGTTATTAATCCTGATGTAGCTAACATTGAGAATAAGAAATATTCTACTGACATAAATAAAATACCCTTTAATATGTAGAGTACAATACAAACGATGTCAACTGATATCCATAAAACCCAAGTTTCAATTTTCTTTTGAGCCATTAAAACAACTGCTATTATACTTGCAGTAGTTGTAAATGCATCGAAATATGGGTAAGCAGCTGGCTGACTGAAGAACTGTGGTAGCATCTCATGTATGTGTGACATATAACTTCCTATAAATATCGTCCCAGCTGTGACTAAAAATAGCACTAGAGTAATTTGATTCTTATCTAATCTACTTATAGTTTTCTTTGCATCTTTTTTACTCCAATTTATCCAACCGTATATTCCTATAATTATAAACCAGACTTGTAGAAACATGTCGGAATACAAATTTACTTGATAAAATAGAATTAAGAATGCAGCTGCATTAATAATACCAATTGGCCAAGTCAGAACATTAGCCCTGACACTGTACCAAACACATATCAGACCAGTAATAGTTCCGATAAGTTCTATTAAGCTGACCTGATATCCAAGTACTTCAAATAATACGTTATGAATACTTATAATGTCCATTTAAGTGATATGTAAAAGTTTGTTGGAGCTTGAACGAAATATCTTGCATCTCCATATACGTTTAAGTGACCATGAGAATAATATTTCTGATTAGTCAAATTATTTCCTCTTACTGTTATGTCAAATTGGTGAAATTTATAACCAACAGCTGCATTGATTGTATAAAATTCTGGAAGTTCTAAATCATTACCAAAATCTAAATAAGACTTACTTTGATATCTTGCATTGAAACATAGATATAAATTCTTATATTTGTAATAGAAGTCTTGATTAACAATTATTGCTGGAGTTAGAATAGGTTCAAATTGTACACCATCTTCTGTAATACGATTCATCGAGAATGATGAGTTATTACGTACTCCAAATCTTTTAGTTAAATCATATTGAACATCTAATTCAATACCACTCTTAGTACTTTCAGCTACGTTACTATGTAATGCAATTCCATTTGGGCCGAATTGACCATTAAGTGCTATTTCATTCTCAAATTGCATATGATATAAGTTAGCAAATATATGACCTTTCTTTGCAAAGTATCTATAACCAAGTTCGTGGTCGAGTACTTCTTCTGGTACGATGTTACTATAGATACCGTTACCTAAGCTATCACTCATTAAGTTATCTTCACCATAGAATATATCAGTACGTGATGGTTCTCGTGATGTAGTTCCTATACTGTAGTAGAAAGTATTCTTACCCATTTTGTATTGTAAACCTGCATGTGGTGTAATAAAGTCCCATTGCATTTTGTCCATTGTAGCATCACCTTCATATGAAAATTCAGCATGTCTATAACTAACATCTGCAAAAAATACTAAGCCTTTAATATCATAAGTTGCTTTAGCGAATCCACTGTATTCATTTTTAGTTCCAGTATTAGTATACAGTTCACCGATTTTAGCTTCTGAACCTAAGTGAGTTCTTTGAAACGTATTACCATGTATTCCTGTATAGAATTTAAAAGCTTTATTAGTATATGAATAATTTACAAAAGCTCCAACAAAGTTATGTACTAAGTTATAATTATAGACTGCACTGTCGATAGCACCTTCTGGTAATTCTAAGAAAGCATTCAAATCAAAATCATAATTTCCTTGAAGGTGATTATAATAGACTGTGCTTGAAAGTTTTGACTTATCAGATATAAAGTATGTATGTTGTAACTTAACTAAGCTCTGTAAGAAATTATCTTTCTCATTTTCGAAATTTGTATTATATCGCGGGTTAGCTTTAAGTGAATCCATTGGACTTCCTAGCCATACCATATCATTTTTCTGATGTCCTATAAAACCTGTAAGCTTTAAAAGGTGTTTGTTCTTTACATATCCAGTACTGAATAGAACAGAACGTGAGTCATTTCCTGAATGTTCTTTATAACCATCAGTATGTATGTTTGAACCTCTTATATAGAACCCAAAGTTCTTTCTTTTACCGCTGTAATATTCTACATACTCTCGATGTGTATTATAAGAACCGTAGTCAATTCCAACTTGTAATGATGTATCTCCAAATAAGAGCGGGGATTGAAAGTTAATACTTCCTCCGTAACTTGCAACACCATTTGAAGATGTTCCAATACCTCTTTGTATTTGAATAGAACTTACTGAATTTATAAAATCTGGATAGTTATTAAAGTAGACTCCCTGGTCTTCACCTTCATTAAGCGGAACGCCATCCCATGTCATGTTAATTCTGGTCTGGTCTATACCTCTTAAACGGAAGTATGAATAACCTACCATATTCCCAGCATCTGAATAACTGTTTACACTTGGAGTTTGATTTAAAAGGAATGCAGGTTCCTGACCAACACTCTTTTCGTTTAACTCTTTAGCGTCAATATTCTTGTACGTGATTGGAGTACTCTTATTAGCTCGATAGAATGTTATTACGCATTCTTCTAATAACACGGCATCTGTTGAATCAGGAACCGCAGTAGTGTCTGTTTGCGCGAAACTCAACGTCGCTGCAAATAATAGACTAAATAATAGTAATGTGAATTTCTTCATGCTTGATTTATTTTAATTGTTTAAATGATTAGATGTAAACTTAAATATAAATCTCGCAACAAGAAAGGATTTTATGAATTTATCTGCCCAGAATCTGTAAACTCTTTATAAGACTCAGGGATTAATTTATTTTCATATGCACGAATTGGTCTTTCCGATGATTTTTCACAATCGTCTTCACAATAAGTGTCAAAAGCTTCTTGATTCATAACCTTTGAACCATCTCTTGATTTGTCAAGTGATTCTTTAGTAATCTTACCCATTGATTTTAATTGTGTTAGAGCTTTATCGTAATCCCATTCGTAAACTACTAATGAAATAATAAATTCTTTAAGGTGTGACATTGTAAAACCATCTGAATCTTTCACAAGTTTCTTAATATCTAAATCAAGTTTCTTAATGTCATCTTCATTAATTTTAGCTTCGAAGTATAATTTTCTATCTTCTGCAGTTGGGTCAGTAACCTCATATTTCTGGTCAAATCTTGAAGGTCTGTTAACTATGTTTTCTTCAAGTCTTTCAGGATAGTTAGTTGTTGCTAAGTAACAAATATTGTTCATTTGTTTAATACCATCAAGTAAGTTTAAGATAACTGATTTATTCATTGAGTCTTGCATAAGACCATCTAAGTCTTCCATGATAACAAGTATCTTTCTATCAGGTTCTACTTCTCTTAAATTGTAAATAAGCTTCTCAAACATGTCAGCATACTTAGGGAAATAAAGAACTACAACATTCTGCTCTTCTACTAATTGACTAACAAGTTTGTTTATAATAAAGGTCTTACCGTTACCAGGTCTTCCATACATAAGAATACCTCTCTTATGATTATAACCGTGACTTAAATAATGTTCACCTTTACCGTAAAAGTCTACAATATTTTCTACAATTTCTTGGTATGTTGGATTTGATAATTCAATGATGTCATCTATATTAAGAAGGATTTTCTTAACGTAATAGCCTTGTTGATTAGCTTCTACAGTATAGACACCAGCTGTAAGTGTATTCTTAGTGAATGATGTTGGCATAAATGAGTTGGTACCAACTTTGGCCCATTGGACAAAATTTCTTGCTTCTTCTTCTAATTCTTGTCCACTCTTTTTAGTAGAGATAGTTTCTCCGTATTCTTCGAATAATTTAAACTTCATGCCGTATACTTATTTTTATTATATATCAGCTTTATTTAGTTAACTCTTTGCACGCCTGGTAGGAATCGAACCTACAACCACTGGTTTTGGAGACCAGCATTCTACCTAATTGAACTACAGACGTGTATAGTTTATATGTTAGCACGCCTGGCAGGAATCGAACCCGCTTACCGAGGGGTTGGAATCCTGGTTGCTGCCGTTGCATCAGACGTATGTTGGGACCTTAATAGGAATTGAACCTACGTTAAACCATCATTGCAGTGCGCATATCTGCTAATAAAGTCCATTTGGGTGAAGGACGAGAATCGAACTCGCGACGACCAGAACCACAATCTGGCGCTCTACCTACTGAGCTACCTCCACCATGTTAATTATTCAAGTTCACTATCAATGAACTTCTTTACATCTTGTTTTTCTGAACGCTTTTCACTTCTGTATTCGCGTTTCAAATCTTCAAGATGTGCCTTTCTGTGACGGGTACTTTCAAAACTAAGATTTTTCATGTCACGTTTCTTATCTTTAATAGCTTCTCTTTTCTGTCTGTAATACTTATCGTTTTTCATTACAATTTTTATTTTGGGTGAAGGACGAGATTCGAACTCGCGACCTCTCGGTTCACAGCCGAGTGCTCTAAGCTTTCGCAAACCAACTGAGCTACAATCACCATGTTAGTTATTAGGTGGGGCAGGCACGATTTAACATGCTATCTTCAAATTTACGGTTTGTTGCTTAGTTTTTAAGTTTTCTAAGTGAAGTATATGACGTCACTAATTTTTATTTAGCTTCTGCCCCATATGTGTGCCAGATTGGATTCGAACCAATGTACTCCGAAGAGACCGGATTTACAGTCCGGCGCCTTTAACCGCTCAGCCACTGACACATATTTAATTGTGGGACGAGTAGGAATCGAACCTACCTGCTAGAGGGTTACAACCTCGGCTATCGCCTTGAGACCGTCCCAATTAAATTTTTATTGCAAGAAAAGAAAGAACATAAAAAAAGCCTAAAGAACATTTTGAGAATGTAGCTTTAGGCTGTTATATTTGAAAGGAGGTGCTGTGATTTATCTACCGTCAATTTAACATTATACTACACTCTTGGTTTTGATACCAATAATGATGAAGTGCGTTATGTATGTTTAAATTGTTCATTGTTTCTATTTGTTAAGATATTATATATCTATGTTTGTTTGTTATTCTATACTAAAGTAAGATAAAGTTTCGCAATTTGAAAGCTTTTTCTTAGAATCTTTTATTTTTCTTTCTATTTTTCTTATAATTTCTTCTTTCTCTACTACTATTTAAGATGTCTCTACGTTCATCATTTCTTACAAGATGTTCTCGGTTATATAATTCCGCTTTGACCTGCTTACGTGTAACGTGAGTACCTTCTATGT
>Ga0222628_1000719_pt1 | contig 12449 bp, 12 predicted proteins | sample AntAcemetageno95_FD_179860 | JGI IMG/M metagenome (GOLD analysis project Ga0222628, IMG submission 179860) | Saline water microbial communities from Ace Lake, Antarctica - #95 | ecosystem: Environmental > Aquatic > Non-marine Saline and Alkaline > Saline | place: Antarctica: Ace Lake | collected...
TTCATTTTTGAAGTCCTTGATTTTTTTGGTTCAAAAACCACCGTATCCCAGTGCATTTTTTGTTTTATTAGATTTTTTAAGGATTCTAAACTCGAAGCTGACCCCAATAAATGATAGCCTTTTTCTCGCTTAGTCTCTAATCTGTATCGTCCTTTTTTGTGAGTTACTCGAAAACCGTCTGCTACGCCATTCCCACTGGCAACACTCCACTCGGTTGGTTCTTTAGGTGTTTGGGTTTCGGGCTTTGCGTTTTTCTTTTTATCTCTCTCCATTCGGCTCATTTCCCTTGTCCATTGCTTCATCCACGCCGCCCGTTCTTCCGGTGGCATACTGCGATAATCGGCGTCCTCGTCGAAAGGCTTTGCCGAAGTTTTTTGGGGTGAACGGACTTTATTTTTACTTGGACTCTTAACGCCGCCACCCACAACCGGTTCCCATCCCGTTGCGGTTTTCCTAAACTTGCCGCCTTTCCAATCTCTGATTTCCCCAATGACCGCTTTCTTGCCGCCCTTCAATATCTTCTGTACTTTACTCTGTAACTCCATTGTATCTCCTTTATAATTCTGCGGACATATCGGTGTCAACGTCCGAAGCCGCTTCGTCATCGGGCGCGATTAGACTCGGTGCTGTTATTTCAAGATGGGTTAGTCGTGGCAATGAATAATTAGCGACGCTAACATCCCCCGGCGTGGGGGTCGCGCCTACAAGGTGCGTATAGAACGGGAACTCGTCGCTGAAATACAGATTAGCCACTACGTCCTCGACGTTCGCCGCCGCGAGTAGGTCGGCATCATCGACAATCAGACCCCACTTCCATACCGACCAGTCTATCAAGTCCGATAGGCTTTTGGCTATCGCAACGAAGGCTTCGTCGGCGTCGGTTATCCCCGCAACCGGCTCGATTGTAATTCGTATGTCTATCGGCGTGAATACTACATTCTCGGAGTTCACCGTGGTTAACACCGGACAATATGTTTGAAGCCAAGTATCGAGTGCCGTGAGTTCGGCGGCGGACAATCCTGACCCGTCTTTTGTAACGATAATAACTCGAACGACATTAGGTGCTTGCCGAAGTGGATTGACCCGCAATATCTTATCGCCGATAGCAACGGTGCTCGGTGCAACGATAGTCGTGCAAGCGGTTGCTTTCGCCTTGTAGAAATCTGCTGTCGTGCGGTCGAGTGACGAAGCGTATCGAGTAATTCTCGCCCGATAGTGTGTGTCCGATTCGTTGTCGAGTCCGTTCTCCGACGGATAGTGGTTCGTGCAGGTTACACCGGCAATCGCCGGATTAATCGTTGTTATGCTATGGGCGGGTAGATTGCCTATCGTCCCGGTCGAACCGGCGGTCGCATAGACCTTGCTCGCCAAAGAATAGCTGTATGATGTATCGGCGGGAACAGTGATAGTCCCGTCGAATGGAGAGCCGATAGTTACGTTGGCGGCGGTCGTGAACGACACGCCCGTCCCGCTATCCACGATGGTACCGGCGGGTATGAGTGTGCCGTCTGGACCGGAGAACGAGAGTACGACTCCGGCGGCGGAATCTGTCTCCCGGGCAATCCCCCGCTCGTTGCCGAGCACATCAAGGTCGTCCGAATACGCCGTGGCTAAGAATATGGAACGCTTGAGCTTGTCTAATTCATACCACTCGACACTTAGCTCGTAGGACACCGCCTTCAAGACGGCTCCGACAACGGAGCCAGCGCCCAAATAGGTTACGGCGGATCCGCCCGCCAGAAAATCTCGCATCAGCTTTTCGTGGATTTCTTTCTGGTTTGGCATCTATACGCCTCCTATATCTTCTATCGGTACGAAGTCCGAGAACTCCGCTCCGGTTGGGTTGTTAATTGGTGTTATAATCATATCTATATCGAAACCGCTTGGTCTCTCAGTTACATCGACTGCAACAATCTCCTCTATGCGGGGTTCTTGTTTGAGTGCTTGCTCAACTTGAAATCCTACTATTTTACGGCGTGCTTGCAATGACTCATCGTCGTCGCCGACCGAAGAGTTGAAACCGTATGCGGGTTCGCCGTACACCTCGCCGGGCTTGGTGTGTAGTAAATTGTGAATTCCTTGCCCGAATGTATTGGCGTTGTCGAGCACCTTCACATCGTCCGTTGTCGTATCGACCGACATATCGTTCTCGACATCGGCACCCAGCGCCCTCGACCCGATGTGTGCGTCGTACACGGGATTGTTCGCAAATATCCGTTGTGCCGTCGGGTCGGTGCGGGGTAGCGGGATTTCTATTGTCGAACCCGCAACCAGTTCATCGACCGCCGATATGTTGTTGTATAACATTATATCTCGCCACGGTATGCCGAACTTCTCCTCCAGCTTGTGTGGGGTGTCAAAATCTGTGTAAATGTAATCCACTGTCCCTACAATACGATGAATCGGCGCACCCGTCAGGAGATCGTCTCGCTGTGTAGCGTCGAGCTTGGCATAGACGTGTAGCTTTAATAGCTGCTCGGTCGCCTCAATCTTCTCGGTGAGTATCTGTATCGGATCAGTCGTGTTCAAGGGCGGTACGTAGCTTTCGTTCCACGGCTCGGAGAGTGCAAGCTCCTCTTCTAAGGAGACCGACATAGTAATCAGAACATCACGGGCGGCAATGTAGTTCGCCCTTGCGCTGTTGAGTTCGACTTCGTATTCTGTGGGGGTTGGGAGTGGCATATATTAACTCCTTATGATTGCCTCTGTCGAAACCCTTGTTTTGTTAAATCTTTGATATAATTTTCCATATCCGGTTTGTTTTTGAAAATTCTCAAATCATAAAACGGACTACCATCTTTATGAGTGGATTTACCATCGTGAGAACTAATCGTATATTTTGCCTTTCCTACGTTATCTTGTCTATACCATACCTTTTTTCCTTCGGTTGATTTTTTAGTCCTCTTATCCTGATGTTCTTTCACAAACACCCGCTTCCCGCTCTTCGTAGTCTTGTAGTATCCTTTGACTCTGCTTTTGAGAATCGCTTCTACTGATTTTTGCAAGTTCATAATAGTACCTCCTTAAGGTAGTGTATATCCCCAAATTGAAATCCCCCCGACTGCGCCGGGGAAATAGTATCTGCTTTTATTTGAGCGGATGTAGCCCCCACGCTCTCGTTTTATGATAATCCGAATTTCCTCTGTTTCTTCGACACGGAAAGGGATATAGAATTCAAGCGGTATTGTGGTAGCGGACATTGTTAATATTCCGTTATTCCCCAAAACGCTGGTAGCTCCGGCGCTTGCTATGGCAACCGTATCGCCACCGGCTTCGATAATCAGAGTTGAGATTCCGTTGTATTTATAATCGACATTGAACGGTTGTATGCTCACAACCCCGCCCACCATATAGAATGTATCGCCGTGGGCAATAGTGCCTACGTATAGCGTGTCGTATTTGTCGGTGGCGATGGTATCGATTACGCCGACAAGGTTTATCTCGGCACCGATAATCTCGTCGAAATGCGACTGCGCGAAGAGCGCTGTCGATAGAATCAAAATTGCGATTGTTATGAATATGTGTTTCATTTAGCCTCCTAAGCCTGATATTACTTTATTGTAGTTTCGTTGCGATGAGAGTTGGAAATCTTCATACGACCGCCCCGTGAGAGTCTCTACGATGACGGGCAAAACGGATAGCACGACCGCAACCGATTTCTTCGCGGGGGCGAGATATGTATCTCCAATCCCTGTATTCTTTAGTATATCGGACGATATATTGAGTGCGTCGTCGATGAGTAGCCGTTCGCTTCCCTCGTGTGCGATAGTCGGGACGGCGAGCAGTGTCCTTTCGAGTAGCGATTGCGATGTTACTTCGATAGGCGGTCCGAGAACGGTCATTGCGATAGAGTATCGGCGATTGTACATTTGTTTCGCCGTCGATTGTATTGAGAAGTTCACGATGTCCACACAGAATTTCTCGTCATTCCAAAAATCGTACCAGTTGACCGCATACACAATATCGTCGCCGAGATATTGACGCTGAAGGACATAGGTGCCGAGTGCCGTTGCGCTCGCTATGTTGATTTCCAGCGGCACGACTCCCCGATAGTTACTCAATAGTTTCGTGGCGTCCGCCTTATTGATTGTATGGGAGAGCCTGAATATCCGGTCTCGGAACATATTCATCCGAGTAAAGCCATCGAGTAGATTGCCCTTGTATCTTCGTTTGGCGACACCGGTGCTACCCTGTACCTGAATCTGTCCGGCGATGACGCCCGCTTCGTCCGAGAAGAACCCGCTTCGACGACGGGCGATGTTTGTCCCCGCCTTGAAATTATTCGAAATGGAGTCGGGTATTGTTACCAGCGGCATTCGGTCAACTTCGGTGATTTGTAGAACGCCGTCCTGTACCCGCAATGCCATTAGCTGGAACATGAATAAGTTCGTTCGGTCTAAAAATTGATTTCCTCTGTTGCGTGTTGCCATTTAGTCTATGTCCAGTCCAGATGTTAGGGTCAGTATGATTGGTGCGAGATTGGTTTGTGTCGCCGGACTCCCCTGCACGACTATTGCGCCGGGCGGGATTGTTATCTGTAATCTACTCAAATATCTATGGATTGCCTCCGACAGGTCGTGTGCGAATCTATCGCTTTTAGCCTCTCTATCCTCTTCATTGGGATATCGAGCCTCGGCTTCTCGAATCATCGTTTTAATACCTTGTTCTAATACTGCCCTACTCAGTGCCATTCCATCCTCACATCGTGTAATTTCGTTTAGATAAAATTGCTTCCGCAAGATTAGTTTTAATCGATGTCAACTTTATTGTAACTTCGGGCGAGAATTGTCCCATCCCCGCCGGCGTAACTATATTTGCCGGTTTCGTGAGTTCGGTAAGCACATCTATCATTTGTGTTACGAGAGCTTGCCCGAGTACGACCGGTTGGTCTTCGTTATCCTGCTGTCCGAGATATATCTTGGGCGTGTTGAGCACAACGTCCCTCGACGACTCGACGGCGATACGCCCGCTGGTCTCGTCATCTTCTCTACCATAGACTGCGATTGACAGATTACCCGTTCCTTCGCCCTGACCTTTCAGGAATAAGTTTACATCGCCCGACCCGTTATCAATAAACTTGATTACCCTGTCTAAATTCTCACGACGGTATCGGTTCTTATCGTGACCTTCAGCGGTGAATCCCTCGCTGACAGGACTGAGCGGGAACATCTCGACCGTCCCGAGAACGAGATATGGATATTCGGCATTCGGCATTTCAAGAATTACCAGGCGATCTCCGCCCTGAAGTTCGTTGCCGTCCTCGCCATAGATGAACGGCTTGGGATACCAATGCTCGCCGTCAAGTTCGTTCGAACGTTTTCGCAAATAGCATAAGCTGTTCGTCGAGATTATCTCGTTGCCCTTTTCAAACTTGAGATAGATATTGTTATCCTTTATGACAATCGCACCCATCCGAATCATCGACGGAATGTTATTGTACTGGACTTGACGATGTTTTTTTATTGCTCGGTCTCTCATTTTGTACTCGGATCATAGACGTTTCTCATGTGTCCCATCACTCCCTCGGTGTATGCCAATTTGAGTAACGCTTCCGATTGTTTCCGTATTGCATCGATGGACGGTCGTTGTTGCCATATCCGGCGCATTGAATCGTTATGACCTCGTTCGAGTGTTAGTGTAGTCTTTCCGCCTGCTTCAATCGACCACCTTTGCACGACAGCCGTGACGTATGCGAAAATGCCAGGTTCTCCGAACGGCGTGGGCGCCTCGGGGATGAATACCTTATCACCACAACGTATCTTGTCGTCAACGGGCATTGTGAGCGTTCCCGAAGACATTTGGGAATTCATGTTATTCCAGTTCACGAGACGAATTAGAGAACGTATCATGTGTAGTCTTTTGAGTACCCGGTGTTCCTTCTCGGCGGCTCTGCTATATTCCAGGTTAAGCCCAGTGGCTTCTTCTATTTCAACACCGGTAACAACGCCATGTACTAGAGGAACTCTTCTTGTGCCGCCAACATCGGTTAATGTTGGTTGATTTAACCTTAATAAATTACCTCGGTCTCGTAGGAGATTTCGCCCACCAGCAGGGTTTATGAAGGAAAATAATGAATTATCGGTCTTTGATGGATTATCCCAATACCGCTTGAGTTGCGGTCTTTTTCTAAATTCTGAAAATTTACTTTCCGGTACATACGACCGAAGAAAGGTAGATATATCGATGTCCATCTGTCGGTATCCATATTTCAATATCGCCGCAGGGTCAACGATAGCCTCGATAACACCCCGCTCGGATTTACCTGTTACCATCGAATACGAAGAATTATAGACTGAGTACACATTGGCATCGGATATATTAAGGTCTAAGTTATCGAATTCTTCTATCGTCCAGTAATCAAGTTCTCCAACAAATGTTTTGAGATTATCCCATGTGTAGTCTGCATACCGGATAGTATCGAGTGCCGCTCCCGACGCATCCTCCGCCGCCTCTCTGATTGTTCTCAGTGGAATTTCCGCCGGAATAATTGAAAGCGAATTAAGGGATAGGTATTTTCTATTTACATTAATCGGCAAATAGTCATCGAGTCGGTCAAAGGGTTTTGGTCGAAAGCGGTGTACCCAATAGGGTAGTCCGTTGATGACCAGTGTGTCCGACCAAGATTCGTAATACGTAGGGTCTGCTATCATCTTCAGACCTTCCGCAAGAGTTCGGGCTTTATAAATATTAGCCACCTGACTTACTTCTCGTGGGTATTGTTTCAAATATTTTGGGGTCTTCGGTATCAATTTCTCTTTATCCTCAAAGAAATCGTCGTAAATAAAATCAGACCACTTATTGCGGTTGTCGCCCTTTCCCCACTGTACAGGAAATTGGAGATAGTTGGAGTATTTGAATAGATTTTTAATGACTGTAAGAAATTCTTGTCCGACCGTCTCGGCGGTGATCTCTTTGAGTTCTTCCTTTGCGAATTTAATTAGTCTTCGGACTTCAACGGGGTCCCACTCGATTGTTTTTGTTGTACCGGGCGGTGGCGGTGGACCTATAATTGTTTCGTCTATTTTGTTAAAAACATCGAGCGTACTTGTCACGGAATTTATAACCTTCTCAACAACGATGTCGTCGATGAGCAGGGGCATTATATTTAGGGGCTTCCCCGACGTGCCGGATATGGTGATACTCCGTAGCATATTGCCCTCCGGTCCGTAGCGGAGTATCGGTGAGACTGCATCGACGACACCCATGAAATACGGTTCTGGCGAGTTGAATTGGAATAGCATTAAGTCCATCGGGGCGATATGTTGTTGGAAATACGGCACGAGTTGTGCGCCCGACCGGAAGTATGAACCACGATCCTGCGACGGCAATAAAACGATAGTGAAACGACCGGTGACTTTGTTTATGTCCACCATCGTGTTGAACGCTGTGGTATGGAAGTTCAAGCGTAAATCCAGGTCTTTGTTATCGCTGTAATGGTATATGGTCGGTTTTAGATTTCTTAATTTGTTGGACATTATGCCATTCCGTAATCGTCGTATGGTTCACTGTAATAAGCATTTTCTTTGGCATCGATTACCTCACCTGCTACTCCGGGGCTAAGGTCGCCATATACATTTATGATTGTGTCTCCACCTCGATTTGCGCCGGTTGCTGTAGGTACTGGATTGCCCAAATCATCGGTTGTAGTTCCTTGTTGTTCTATTAATTTCTTGGTGCGATTTTTATATGATTTCCTAATTTCATTGCCCATATTTCTCATAAGCGTTGTATCGTCAACGCCAAAATCAATTTCCGGGAGATTTATAAGAGTATCGCCTAACCAACCCTGATTTGCCGCTTCTCGGCTTTCCGCCGCTTGTCCCTCTGAGACTGCCCTTCTTAATTTACCCTCAGGTGTTTGTCCTCCAAACATAGACGCTCCCGTTTCAACGGCATTCGCAAATTTAACAAGGGCAGGCGTAGCCATACCTTGAAGTGTCTTTGTTACATCTTTAAGGGCATCGTTAAGTTTTGACCCGACAGCTAATTGAATTTTTTCCTGCTCTATATCAATTTCTCTTTGCTCGGTCATCACCTCTTCGCCAGTTACCTTCGATATCCGTGAATATTTGCTATACGCATCTCCAAACCCGCCCGCTTGCATTTTTCCGACAATAGGTTTCAACTGAGACATTGGAATATTCGTTATGTTCGACAGCATATAGGAGAGTGTTGTTTCGTCCGTTATACCGGTATCGGATTTCAGTTGATTGAACACCGATTGGAAATTCTCAAAGCCACCCTTGCCCACAAAGCCCTGTTGAACTTGTTCTTGGAATTTGGCATATTCACCGATTCCACCGCCCTGGTAGTCGTATGCACGCATAAGAAATGCTTTCGTCGGGTCGCCACTCGGATGTTGGAACGGTGCGTTCAGGGATTTCATAAACTCCATGGCATTCGCCGGATTATTCAGCATGAAATCTTGATAATTGGTATCCATAAAGCCGCCCATGATAAGAGATGCGTTTTGTGCCAAATCCATTCCACTGAAGTCACCGCTCACGGCGCCGCCCATTTTTGCCAGCGGCGTAGCCACATTGCTGTACAATTCTGCTAAATTCCGACCCGCATAATTAGGGGCGTTCATTATCGGGGATACGGCATTGAACCATTCTCTTTGTCCGGGTTCGCCTATGCCACTCCCCCCTGTGAGATATGTTCCTATTTGTCCGAGTCCGGCGATAGTGCTTGTATCTACTCCCTGACCCCTTAATGGCATAAATGGTGTCAATATACCCCCGTATCGTGTCCCATTTTTCCATCCACCATACATTTCTTCGGGGGTTGTTACCGGCGCCCACGAAGAAGCGATTTGTCCCATTTGGCTTGCTTGGTCATAGGATACTCCCCATCTACCTACAAAGCCAGAACCGGCAAGAGATATATCTTGTTCTTCTGTCTCTATATTTGCGGCACCCAATGTTCTTACCGCTCTTTTGTAATATGCGTCATCGCCCTCCCCACCTTCTCTTGGGAATGGATTACCTGAATCGAGTGCATTTATTTTTAAGCCGGACACAACTCCGGGCGCTCCCATTAACGCACTTTGTACTCGCCCTGAATAATTTGTTGCTCTACCCACATTACGACCACCACCACCGGAAAACATACCTATTTGTGCCGCAAGTTCACCTCCTTGCAGTTCTCTTGCTCGACCCACTTCCGCAGCGCCTAATCCTGCATTGATTACCGAACCCATTAACGATGACGCAGCACCGATTGGATTAGAGAAATCCATATCGCCGAGGTTTATCTGCCCGCCGAATGCACGTTGCGTTACCGCCCCGCCGATCTGTCCAATTAGTTGCTGTGGGATTCCCATCGCCGAGCGGATCGCCTGATCCTTGAATGTTTGCCATGTATCCCATTTGACACCCTGACTCTCGGGAGTAAGTCCGGCACGTTCGGCGCCGAGACCGGCTCGTGCGGAAGCGAGTTCGGATTGCATAATACTCATTGCCTTAATATCGATCTGACCGGCGACGGGCATTGCCTCGCTCAGGAGCGGCATAATCGCCTGTCTTTGGGCAAGGGGCATGTCTCCGACAATTCCCATGGCTTGAACCTGTGTAGGGCTTAGAATTCCGCTTTTTGCCTTTGCACGTGAGAGTTTTTCAAGCGCCTCGATTTCTAATTCAAGCTGGCGTAATCGTTTTTCGCCCGCTCGCATTTCCCGTTCATCCCCACTTGCACGGATATGCTCAACATTTTGAAGGGCTTGATTACGCTTCTCGATTGCCTGCGACATGTCTTCCGAAGGGTCAATCGCCTTAAGGACAGCAGACTGAATACCAGATGCTTCGTCGCCTAAACTCGATAGGGCGTCCTTCAAATCCTTTATTTGGGTTGCGTTTGTTCGGAGCTCTACTGCAATCCCTATTTCATGGTCATTAGGCGGCATTACTTATCTTCCTCGTGTGTGGGGTTGTCTCCATATAAATATTTATTTTCAATAGCGATAAGCTCGTCGATGTCGATGTCGCCCCGCTCGAATGCGTCGAAAGCGTCCTCCTCGACGGGTGCGAGTTTCTCGATCTCGTCGGCGTGCAGAATATTGTACCGTATCTTATCGAGTACAAAATCGGAAACGATGTCAAACTCAGTAGCATTAACATACCTCGGGTCGGTTATGGGCAAGTTGTATTTTTCTTTGTACCATAATTTGAGCCATCCAACACGCCTTTCTATCTCGTTACCAAGTCGGGAAGTAATCTGTCTTGTCGGTGAGAGTGAAGCGAACTTTTGTAGTTCCCTTATTAACTCCCTATCGCTATCAACGAAAGGGCGCCACCACCTTTTGATAGGCTGTCCAAATCGCGGCGTGTACCGGACTGGTATTCTCCTCCAAATCCATACCGTCGGGAATTTTGGATAGCATAACTGTGAGTTCGGCGAGATTAGCCTGTCCGGTTTTGTTGGTGTACATCTGTAGATACGCTAACCAACGGTTGGCGTAGAGTCGAGACTCTTTGATTTTGCCATCGATAAACTCGCCACGCTCCTTTACACTACGATCAGAATGTTCTTGTGTATCGAGTTCAAGATCGTGGAGCAGATCGGCTATATCCATCTCTTGTTCCACACGTTTATCAGCGCCCCCATGCAATTTGTTGAGAGCCTGATCGATGAGCAGTTCGTCTTTGAAAGCCTTCGATGTCTTTGCTGTGAATTCGCCGATTATGCCCGTGCCGTTGCAAGCGGTGCATGGTTCGGTTTTTACCTCATCGACTTTCGGATCGACCTTAATCTCTATCTTGCCGGTTCCTTTGCACTTGGAACATTTTACAGAGAATTCGATAGTATTCATATTATGGCTCCGGGATGTCTTCTACGACGGTTGTCGGAATGAGTACATTGCCGGGATCCTCATTGTGGTAATGATAGAGAACACGGATGGTTCCCGACATAACACCCTGTGGGGATACAGTGCCGTCGGTTGAACGGATTGTGCAATGCCGAAACTCGTCGTAGATCACACCCTTGTGTTCTCCAAATGCAATAATCCTACGGAAGGTGTACTTCGGGAGGTTGAGGTGAGACGGTCGAACCTCATCGTGGAGAGGTAAGTGATTGAGTGCGTATTGATTCAGCCCAAAAAGTTTTTGGAGGGTGAACGAACCGCTGTGTTGTCCCTGTACCGTTTCCTCAACGCCGTCTTTTCCGAGTTCGAGAACCGGGAACGTACCAAAATCATCCACATGGTTCATTCCAGTACCCCGACCAAGCATAGATGCCTGAGATTCTGCGACGCCGCCGGCATTTTCTTCAAAGGCGAAGATACGTAAATTCGCCCCTGATAGGACTTTTATTTTCGATGATGCTGTGCGTTCTGACATAGTATCTCCTTATTCTGTAACTAATATTTTTGTCGTTAAGCCGATAAAGTCTGTACCCCTGGAGAGTATAACAGACCAATCTATGAGCCAACCGCCGGACGCAGCTCGTACCTGAGTTTCCGCCGGGTCATATTCGTCTATGATGCCTTCGTCCATCAAGGATTTCGCTGTCTGGTTGACGTATGAATGTAGTATCTGAGCGGTTACGCCGTCCATGCCTATCATTTCCGTGTCGAGACCGGTGTTCAGCGTGTAATTGCAATAGTCCGCTTGCTGTCGTTGCATGATGTTGTGCGTCGTGGATATCGATGTCCAAAGTTCCGCATTATCCTGCAATGTGTTGTTGCCGTATGCGACCTTGACGCCATCCTTCATCGTAATTATGGTCGTTACGCCAGCCTGGATTCTTGGTTTCACCTGTGTATCTCTATTCGAGCGCTGTTGTTCGATTGTACTGAACGGCAAAACATCCCGAGTGGTGTTGTGATTGACCTTGTTCCCAGATAGGTTTCCGGCGAGCCAGGGTGCGAAACTCAGATATGATGGCAAGTCGTCGCAGGCAACGTCGGTGATATGGAAATGGTCGTTGTTTGTCGCCGCCGCTCTTGTCTCGGGTGAGTCAACTGCACTGGTAGCCGAGAATGTATCGCCGATCTCACAACCGGTAAAAATCTCTACGGGTTGAGTCGGTTCGGCATCTCGGAGTGCTATTTCGAGTAGCTTCCAATCGTCGAGATAAGAGCGGTATCCGCCAACGCCAGTGCTTGTGTCGCTATTCAAAATATCGATATCGTCCGCTACAACGATGTGCCGGAATACATAGATAAGTGCCTCTGTCTCGATCTCGGTCATCAGATATCCCCAATTAGTGGCGGTCATCGGCGGGGTTTTACCTTGAACAGGGTCGCCACCCGTTAGGTCTCCGAACCAACCGGCAACGGTTACGGGAATATTATCCGAACCTGCATTAGTTTCAGCCGATACAAGTACCGAACTATCGTTGAACCAATCTATGATTTCGGCTTTCGTTGCGAGGTCGGTTGTGGTACTCTCGTCGGGCGAGATTGGTGCGCCTGTCGCAATAGTAGCATCGAGGTCCATCTGGAACAT
>Ga0222628_1000726_pt1 | contig 12391 bp, 29 predicted proteins | sample AntAcemetageno95_FD_179860 | JGI IMG/M metagenome (GOLD analysis project Ga0222628, IMG submission 179860) | Saline water microbial communities from Ace Lake, Antarctica - #95 | ecosystem: Environmental > Aquatic > Non-marine Saline and Alkaline > Saline | place: Antarctica: Ace Lake | collected...
TTATTGAATGTTGCATAGGTATCGTTCCAGTAAGAATTATCGTTTGTTAATTGTGATACATTATTCAGACTAGTAGAATTATAATAAGAATTTGAGTTTTCTATATCATAATAAAGTGTGTCTGCGTGAGTTTGATTCCAAGATTGATTGTCAGCATTTTCTATTGCTGCATAAATTGTATCAGCATAGGTTTTATTAAATGTTGCATAACTATCATTCCAATAAGTGTTTGAATTACCTATATCATAATATAGGGTATCAGCATAAGTTTTATTCCAATCATCCCCATAATTTATAGGAGCATATAATAATCCAGCTTCAGTTGTTGTTGAGTAAGAACTTTGATTTGCTGTCCAGTAAGGGTCTACTTCTGTAGTAACATAACTTGGGATTGTTGTAGAATTATAGAAAGCAAAAGGGTTTGTTTTCAAATAGTAATCTGCAATCACAAAGTCTGTAGAATTGTAGAAACCAAATCCATTTAGTAATTCTGAATTGTCTGTTGGAATTTCTGAAGATAATGCAAGTGTTCCATTTGTTGCTTCACTCCAATCAATGTGAGTTAGGAAAGTTGAGTAGTTCCCTGAAAAAGTATCGTTGATATATATAGGTGCGTTTGTTATATTGTAGAATCCAGAAGGGTTTGAGATTGAGTAGTATAATAAATTTCCTTCTGTTTGTGTTATCCAATTAGTTATATCTGTATTCAGTTCATCATACCAACTTTGTCTTATATGATAATATTGAGTTCCTATTCCTCCTTGAAGTCCAGAGAGATTGTTATGAACTATCTCTGTGTCGTTTACTAAATAGATTGAATTTGAAGTTGTAGTTGAAGTTGTCTCACCGAAATTAAAAGCCGAGACTAGAGAAAAAGAAAAAATAGAAAGAACGAATAAACAAATAACTAGCATATAGCGTATAGCCTTGTTCTCGTTCTTTCTTTTTTTAATAAATTGTGTGTTTGTGTGTTTCACTTTAAACTCCTAAGTTTAAATCAAGCCTGAGTTACGAAGTCCTTGAGCTGCGATTCCTATAGAGGAAGTTGCAATTGCAAGAGCAAAGAACAAAGTAGTTAATCCAACTAAAGTATCTGCAGCACCTGTTACGTTCCCGTCTGCCTGAGCTGTTCCAACTTGCTGCGCCACAGTAGGGAGTAATGCTGTTCCTACTAAAATAACGATGAACCCGCCAATTATGTTTGCCAACATGGTAATATCTCCCCTCCTAAAAAATTCTCATCTGTATGAGATAAGTATGAGTATGTTTCTATCATAACTTAATAGTGACAAAACTGGTTTATAAATATCGATGTGAAATAGTAAAGTTTATAAAGGTATATTCACTACCATAATTATGAAAGCAACTGATAAACAAAAAGAACAAATGAGGATAAATGCCCAACGACCAGAAATTAAAGCTAAGAGAAAAATCTATATGCAAAAGTATGGTAAAAAATATCGTGATGATAATAAAGAATCTTTACAAGAAAAAGATAAACAATATTATATAGATAATAAAGATAAAATCGATGATAGAAATAAAAAATGGATTAAAGATAATAAAGACAAATGGGATAAATATCGTAAAGTTTACTATCATTTGAATCATGACAAATTATTACAATATGGTAAGGAGTGGTATTATTCTCAGGACAAAGAAGAATATTATAGAAAGAAAAAAATCTGGCATGATAAAAAATTTAAGACCGATTTAAATTATGCTATGAAAAGAAGATTGAGAAGTCGTGTTGTTAGTGCTTTTCATAAATACTCAGATACTGGCAAGATTAGAGAATCAAAAGACTACGGAATTAATTATGGAAAGATTATAAAGAAATTAATATCTGAACTCCCAGAGGATTTTGATAAAGTAGATTATGAGATTGACCACATAAAACCTTGTTGCTCATTTGACTTAACTGACCCAGAACAAGTTAAGATTTGCTTTGCACCAGAAAACCACCAGTGGCTAACTGCAAAAGAAAATGGCGATAAGATTTCTTCTGATATGAAACAGATGATTAGGAATAAAAACCCCTAATTCCACAGTAACAACATTATAATATATGATAATCGATATTTAAAAAGGACAAATCACTTTAATTAGTATGGCTTGGAACGACGCAAACAAAGACATTGATGATGAGAAGATGTCTAAGATTAATTCTGCTGGAATTATTAACATAACTTTAGAGAATCTTTGGAGAGATTGCTACACAGCTATGAGTAGAGGAGACCTAACTTTATGGAATACAAAGTTGGATGCCGTCTGGGCTATCCTCGGTGGCGAAGTAGAAAGAGATAGTGATGAAGATAAAGCAATTAATGCACTTGACTTAAAAATTTATAATCATGGCGAACTAAAATCTAAAGTTGGTAAAGGATTTAATGTAAAACCTAATCCAAATAATGCGATACAATATCAATTACTAAAAAATAAATCATTATATTTACGTAGATTACAAAACTCTCAGGGTAAAGGAACTTCTTACATCAACAATGATGATTACGACTTTGATTAATGGCACTTGTTAGAATTGACGACCCTGTTACTGGGAAACTTATTGAATATCATCTAGATACTCGTCTAAAACAAAATTTAGATGAGAAAACTATCCCCTCTTTGTTGAAAAAAGACAAAGATTGCTTTCTTTGTATCGACGGAAAGGAAGGTGCTGGTAAATCAACCCTCGCTTTACAAGTTGGGAAGTATGTAGACCCTACTCTTGACCTAAGTCGTGTTGTTTTTGATGCTGAATCATTTAGACAAGCAATATTTAAGGCAAAGAAAGGGCAAGTCGTTATTTTTGATGAAGCATTTACTGGATTAAGTAGTAGAGCTGCACTTTCTGGAGTTAATAGAACATTAGTTAGCTTAATGATGCAGATGAGACAAAAAAACTTGATGGTTATTATGGTTTTGCCAACTTTCTTTATGTTAGATAAGTATGCAGCATTGTTTAGAGCTAAAGCATTGATACATGTGTATGAAAATAAAGGCGTTCGTGGATATTGGAGATTATATAACTCAAGATTAAAGAAATTACTTTACTTAAATGGTAAAAAGGATTATTCTTATAGCCATAAATTTGTTAAGACGCAATTTAAGGGAAGATTTTATGGGAAGTTTGCTTTGGGTGGAGATGATATGGAGAAAAAGTATCGTGATAAGAAATCTAAGGCATTGGAAGCTACTGAAAAAGACCCTATGACATCAAGACAGATTAAATATCGTAATCAAAGGGACATAGCTATATACTTATTGAGGAAAAATAGTAAGATGACATATCGTGAGTTGGAAACAATGCTTCAAGACTATGATTTTGATATATCCTATCAACAGATTGGAAAGATATGTGGTGTTTTTGGAGATAAAGAGAATGAAAAGGATGTAATAGAGAAAGAACTTATGGTTTCCGACGATGAAACGTTTGAAATGGATGAAAATGATGACGAAACCGACGATAATTCGCCTGAAACCCCTGATTTTGATTAGAATTGATATTATATGATGGCTTAACTTATGTAAATTGGGTCAAATCGTGGCATTGAAGGGCTATTTGTCGTGTTTTAGGGTAAAAAACGCTTGTCGCGTGTCAAAACAAACTATATATATAGTGTAACAACGCAAAAAAGGGGAACTTTCTCCTAATAGAAGAGTTTTTTAGAGGTTTTGCTAGGCATTCACCCCACTTTTCCTTTGATTCACCTCAGTTTTGACCCAACAGCGTCGAGATTGTGTGTTATTTGTTGTTCTAACCTCTGAAACTAAGGCATTCGTGCCTATATTGTGTTACTTTGTTACTACCTTTAAGGCATTACACTTGTTATGATTAGTTAGTAGTGTTGTATCAAGGCATTGGTGTTGCACCTCTCTTGATGTCTAGGCATTGGCTAAAAAACACCCCCTAAAACATAACACTTAGTGTTATATTAGGGCTTTTTGAGGCTTGAAAATTTGGCTTTTTTTTTGAAAATTTTTATTTTATTTTTTTATTTTTTTATTTTTTTGCTCGTTCTGTTTTTGTTGTTGCGTATTATTTGATTATGTTTAAAGGGTTGTTTTAATGTTCACAGAAATACTTAAAATTTAACTCGTAGAAAGTCGCAGAATCTCACAGCGATTATTTATTTAATTTATGAAAACTATTTCACACTTCCCTTATACTTTAAAACACTTTAACTTATTCTGTCACTTCAAAGGCACAACACTTTATATTTTCTGTCGTCCTTTTAAAATGATAACGCTTTATATTTTATTCTTAACACTTACCACAAAATAGAAACATTTATAAAGAACTTTTTCCTAATACTTACATAAGGAAACAATAAAAAAAGAGTGGCGAAGTCAAAAACTTAACCCTCTTAATATTCAAAAATGATAAACACAATAAAAACAAACCAAGAAAAAAGACAAGAGAAGTTTAAAAAAGAATTAACAATTCTTAAATTAAAAAAAGAACTTTTAAAGAGTGATAGATATAATTCCGAAATAGAAGTTTTAGAAGATTTAATAAAATGATAAACACAATAAAAAACCACATAGAAAAGAGAAATAGTTTTATAGATGTTAGAAGAATAAACTTTAATACTGAGAGCTATAAACCAAAGGCAAATAAGTTTAAGCGTGTTGGGTTGTTTAGTTTAGTTGTGTTCTGTTTGGTAACTCCTTTTACTAATTGGTTATTAATCCCGACATTTAAAGTATTAAGTAAATTCCCTATGTGGTTATATAAATAAAATGGTAGATGTATTAGAGGCTTTAAAAGAAATAAAAGAATATGAAAATAAGAAAGAGTTGGAAGAATCCAAGAAGAACGAAAGCGGTATTTTTAAATTACAGGTTGAAGAAGATATAAGTATAAGTGAGAAAGATTTTAAAGAATATTTAAGCTGTCAATATAGCGGTTTAACTAATATGTTTAATTTTGGAAATGTTGAAATAATTACAGGCTTAGAAAGAAAGCAAATAAAAGCTATTACTAAAAATTATGAATTTCTTTTAAATAAATATGGCGGTTTAGAATAATGAATAAAATAAATATACCCGATTTTGTAAAGGATAGTTTAAGCAGTCTTACAGATGAAGAGATAATAAATAAATATAACCTCAAAGAAAGAAAAGATATTTCTTTAATCTTACAATCAAAAGAGGGACAAAGGGAAATTAGAAAACAGCAGAAGCCCTTAACAGAAGAAGAAGAAAATAATTTAAAGAATCTTTCTAATGGTTTAAATAATTGTTTGGAGTTGTTAAAATGAAGTATCCTTATTATAAAATAGAAGAGATTAAAAAAGGTTTTTGGGTTTATCGTTTTAATTCTCCTAACGATAAAGAACTTATTTGGATTTTAAATACTAAACAAGAAGCAGAAGATAGAATAAAAAAAAGAATCATAAACAATAAAAATGCAAAATCTTCAACAATTTGTAATATTAAAAAGGAGTTAATAAAATGGATTATTTAAACTTTCTAATTGAAGATATTGACAATGGCTTATTAAAACTAAAGCGTGTTGGTATGATAAGGCGAAGCGTTAAGATTGTTAAAGGGGTTGTTTATGATGAGTTAATTTATTTACCACAATTTAAAGAGTTTATAGTTTTAAAATTTGGAGGGTTTAAAAGATGAACGATATTACAGGAATTTATAAAATAAATTCTCATGATGTATTTAAAGATGATAATAAGGGTTTTAAATTTGGTTGTGAATGGGAAATAGACAACGGGTTTATTTATGATATTATGTGGTTTAAAACAGAAGAAGAGAGAGAGCAGTTTATAATTAAGGATTTGAAAGGAGGTTTAAAAGAATGAATAATTATTTAATATTGAAAAAGAATCATGAAAAAGAAATAAATGATTTCCCGATGTTCTTCGCTTTTAGTAATGAACAATTAGAAGAGGGATTAAAAAAGCTTAAAACTACGGAAAAGAATATAAGAAGTTTAGGTTATGGCGGTTTTATTAAAAGCGAGGATGTTAAAAAATACCAGAATATGCTTTTAAATCAATCAAGAGAACATAAAAACAATATGCAAAAAAAGGGATATGTCTATCAAATGTTTAAATATGAATTGGCGAATCACGAGTTTATTATAACTTACGATTACGAAGATACATTAAGCAGTTTAAACTTAACATCTGAAGAAGTAGCAAAAAATAAACTTTTAAGTGTTCAATTAGAAAAAGCAAAAGAGGACTATTTAAAAGAGGCTGAAATATGGGAATAAATCAAGATATAAAAACACTATTACGAGGGAATACAAAAGGATATTTAAATGCAAAAAATGGACTTTATGTTTTTTTTGGAGATGGAACTTATATAAAACTTCGAGATAGATACGAAACAAATAAACAGATATTAATAACTGCCGAGATTTTAGCAGGTTAATAAATTTAATTTATTTACCCCTTTAATTTATAGGGGTTTAAATTCAGTAAAAGGAAAAAAACCTTTTAAAAAAATCAACTGAAAGGAGAAAAAAAATAAAATGGACGAAACAATTTTAAACCAATTAGAAGAGGAACTTTATAAAAAATATAAGTCTCTTAATAATGGATATTTATTTATAGAAAATTATGACGGGATTATAGTTTTAAATTGGTCTCCCCAAAATGATTTATATATAAATTATAATAGAGTAGAACAGATAAAAAAGTTTATGTATAATTTTTTAAAACAAAATAATCAAGAAGGCTTTTTTTATACAGGAACAGAATCAATAAAAATTTAAATTAGAATCCTATTAATTTTAAAGGATTAGGAACGCCGAACGGAAGCGGTTTAAAACTTCTGTAACTGAAAGGAGAAAAAAATAAAAATGGAAAATAAAATAAAGGAAGCAATAGAAGAAAACTTTGATACAGATAATGAAGCAATAGCTGCAGCAATTACAGAAGGTAATACTTCGGGAATTTTAGATAATGAAGCAGGTTATAGAATCAGTTGGGATTTAACTGTTAATAAATTTGAATATTAAAATGGAAGAAAATAATAAACTTAAACTTTTATTAATGGAATTAAACGAAACTAAAAAGCAAAGTGCTTATAGTTATAACCACTTATTAAATACAATAATAAGCAGGGTTGAAGAATTAATTTCAAATAAAACCGATACAGAAACACAAATCGGATTTTAATTTAATTTAATTTATTAAGATTGGCGAATCTAAAACGCAGGTTAAAAGTGGCGAGATAAAAACCTTATTTTGTCAATATTACATTTATACTTTTAACCGAGAGGGGCAGAAATGCCCCTTTATTTTTTTTACTTTTTGAGGGGTTACATTATATTAACTCTTCTTTTTTTATTGCTTAGGATGGCTTACAAAGATAGTTTTTTTAAGTTTTATCGTCGGTAAAATTGATTTTTCGTGATTGTGGCGAATGCCTTAAAAGATGTTAATATAACACTTTTTTATGTTCTTTTTATCGTGAAAGTTCTGAACCAATGCCTTAATAAATATGAATGCCTTAAAAATATATCTGGGTGGGGTAATCAGGTCATCCCGTTAGACTCATGCTCTAAAGATTGGCGGTTCAAATCCGTCCCCAGATATTCAATGCCTTCAATGCCTTAATCGATATTTATAAACCATCAATTACATGTATTAATATGGATTTTATACAAAGTGAGATGGATAAAGAGTTTAGTTCTATCGGTTTTAAGAATCAGAGGAAGAGTGTAAAGGTTAGTGATGTTCAAATTGGAAAGTCTATTAAATCTATTGATGCTAAAAGGAAGGCATTAGCTCCTGGGAAGAGAATATCTAAGACAGGGAAAACTTACTATGAACGTAGGAAGGATAGGTCAGACAAAGTTGGCACTATGATTTAATTCTTTTGACTATCTAACAATTCTATTACTATTTCTGGAATTTGTATCTTCTTTAATTTACACCACCAAAGAACATCTCTTCCACTTTTTGATGTGTTACATTTTTTACAGGCTACTACAAAATTATTATGTAGAGAATTACCATTTAATTTTAAAGGAACTATATGGTCTAGTTCTAATTTAATATTACTCCCACAATATACACATACCCTGTCTCTTTCAAATATCTCTTTTACTTTGTCATTAGATAAATCACACGGTCTTCCTTTTATTGTAGCTAATCGTTTATGATTATGATATGTATAACTTATTATTCCCTTTGGAGATTTGTAATATTTTGCATTATATTCGTTCATTTTTTTTAAATTATTTTTTCTGTATTCTCTCTGTTTTTTTAAATCTTTTTTCACATTTTCTGGGTCAGCTCGTCTTTTGTTATAATATTTTCTATCTGAAATTTTTTTCTTTGCTTTTACTTCTGGATTAGAATGATATTCCCTTATGTGTTCTTTATTGGATTCTCTCCATTGTTTCATTCTTGTTTTTGTTTCTGGTCTTGCTCTAATTATTTTACCATATTCAGAAATCCTTTCCTTATTTTTTATGTCATATACTTTTCTATAAATCTTTTTCTTAGTCTTAACTTCTGGTTTAGAATCATACTTTTTACTAGCAATATTACATCTCTTCCTAAATTCCACGTATTCTTTTGAACCTTTTTCCATACACGATATAATAGTTCAGATAGTTTAAAAACCTTTGTTTTTAATTTGTTTTAGATGTTCCCCTAATTTTCTCTAATTTTTTCTTTAACTTAGCCCTTATTATTTCTAGTTCTAAATCTTCAATCTCTTCTTTTTTCTTTATCTTCTTTCTATCTCTTATACGCTTTATTATATATAATACTGGTGATTCAATAGCTACATACTTCTTACTTAGCCTTCCTTCTAATTCAGTTAGTTCTTTCCTTGTTTCCATTTGAATGTTCCTTATAATAATCTCTAGACCTCTTTTGCTTCTTACCCCTAAAGTTTTCATCTTCATTGTATCTTCTCTTTTGATAAACTCTTAGATATGGTAATCTCTTCTTGTATACTTTCTGTCTTTCCTCTAAGGGTTTGTTTCTATGAGAATCAACTACTTGTCTTATTCTTTTCTTTCTAGTTTCTTCGTTTGCGTGATAGTAGACAGTTGTTACATTAACTTTTAATCTCCTAGCTATCTCTCTTAGTTTAACTCCTTCTTTGATTAGAGTTCTAATCTTTTCCTTTTGTTTGTTTGTTAGTTTCATTCCACCACCTCATAATCGAATACTGGATAGTAAACAATGTATTTCTTTTCTACTGGGAATCCTATTCTATTACAGAAGTTATCTGATGTACTTCTCATCTGTATCTTTGCAGTTCCTCTAGCTCTCTTACTTCTCTTTAACTCTACTTCATACGAATGATTATATGGTTCATTGAATCCTAATACTAAATCACATGACTTAACTTCAAGCATAGAATCTCCATGAAATATTTTTGGTTCTTTTAGCATCCAAGATATACTTCTTCTATCTATTTCAATTCTATTCAGATGAGTAACTAGATAGTCTAGTGCATCTCCGTGTGTTGTTAAATCTCTTCCTTTCTTGAATGCTCCTTCTCTTGTATTATATAATTCCATTTTATAGTTATATTATGAACCCCCATATAAGAAAATTAATCATTAACGATAACAAAAATGAAAGAATAGTGCATCTTCTATTATAATCTTCTATATCAATATAATTTCCATTTCTATAGTTTTTTGATTTTAAATATTTTTCATAGTTTGGCATTATCGTTAAGAAAATAATCCATAACAATATAATACTACCACTCATCAACATTATTTTATTCATTTTATCTTATCTTCCTCTATAGTTAGTCTAAATGTTTTGTAAAACGCAAAATATAGAAACCCTAACATTACAGAAATTGAATAGCATAGTGGTGTAAGACTTCCTTCTCCAGATACCATAGCTAAACCTGGTAATAATTGAACTCCAGTCACACAAATGAAGAATCCTATAAACATATATGACGTTGCTACATAATACGGTTCAACTTTTTTTAATATTTTATTCATCATTTTGTTTTAGGTTTAGATTGCGTAATCATCTTTTAGATAATACCCCACCTTCTACATAAATTTATTATTATAAATATAGATAGCCAAATACATATATATGCCAGAACAACATTTATAGATTCTAATATCATTCTTTCCCCTCTTCCAGAAATCCAGTATCTGATAGTCCTTCTTTAATTCTTATTGCTAATCCATCTACAAACCCTTCATCATCATTTAGTTTATCCATAATTCTACTCTTATGCCCAGCCGAACTTCTTTTATATAGAAAATCGTGTATTAGTTCATGTATCAATGTTTTTAATTTGTCTGGTGAATCTTTGTATACTTTTATCTCATCAGGCTGGTTTCTATCACCTTTTATACAAGCACCATAATGATTCTTGTTTACTTTATCTTCAAATGTTATTTTACTCATCTTTCTTCTCCTTGACATCTAATGCGTCATCTATATATGATTTAAATAATGTTAAACTCATATATTTCTTCTTCTCCTTCTTTAAACACATATTCAAATACATAATTTCCTCTATTGCCCAGGATATTCCTGCTCCTAATAATGCAAAACCCATCCCCCAACCAAAAGAAGTTATCCCATTATAATTAATAGATAAATAATACCATATTGCAATACCTATTAAATATCCTCCAGCAAATCCATTAAGTCCCATCTTAAATAAATCCCCTAAAGAATAAAGTAATATCTTCTAAACATAATCCAATTAACATTCCTATTATTCCCCACAATAATTTATTTGACCTTTCTTTCCATATATGCCATAGCAATCCTTCTCTATCTAGCTTCAGTATTCTATCAGCATCTTTCCATTCTTGTTTGAACCACTCGTTATTTTCTTTTTTCATCTTTCTTTCTTCCTATCATCTATTTTATTTAAAATACCTATTCCGGATACTAAAACCATAGCACTTGCAAATCCCATAAGTATAAATTCTAAATCAGATAATGACCTTACCTTGAATAAGGAATAGTAAAAATATATTCCTAATCCTGAAATTATCATTAAGTATCCGATTATATTTTCTTTCTGTTCTTTAGTTGTTTCTTTTTTCATAAATTGGTTGGTTTATCGCTTTTGGTCTTGCGTTGATTTAGTTAGGTTATTTTTAGGGTGGGATTTATGAACATTTTTTGGTCTCCTTATACTATAGATAATTTCTACTACAACCCAAGCTATAATAAATAAGAATAATTGTATAGCTGTTGCTCCATTGCTTGAATCAATATTATAGAGTGCAGCATACATAATATTGAATAACGCTCCAAGTATAAACCATCCTATTAGTTTAATTAGGTTACTCATTTTTCAGTCACCTCTTTCTCATTATTTTCAATATTGTATTTCATTGTTTTCCTCCCTTAATCACCTTATGAACATATCCCAAACTTACAAACTTCTTATGATGATTTTTATCCCAGTAGTATGCTTCTTCACATATCTCTCTTAGATTTTTCCCTTTCTCATGTAGTTCGAGTATCTGTGTTTCAACTTTAGGTTGTTTCTTTCTTCCCCATTTCTTTCCTTTGTATGATTTGGTTACTCCATCAACTTTTCTAACTGCTAACTTAACTCTATCTGATTTCTTCTTAGATTCTTCTTCTGCTTGTTCCCCTGCTTGATTGATTAAGAAGTCCCATAGTGCTTTGAATAAATTATGTAACAACTCATTTATTACTGGGTTATCTGAATGATTCTTTCCTAACATCTCCCAGAAAGATAATATTGATGGTTCTTTAACTGAATATACTTTTACTTTGTAGACTTCAAACATTATCTTCATAAATTTAAAAAATTCTTCTCTATTCCTAAACGCCCTATCATATCTCCAAACTATTATATGTAACTTCTCTTTTTTAGCTCTTTTAATAACCTCTTCCCATTTTGTCCTTATCTTTTCTAGCTTATATGCAGAACCTTGCTCAGAAACCACCTCAACTACCTCTATACCTATCTCTGCTGCGAATCTCATTCCATCTTCCCTCTGTAACTCTGGGTTTTGGTCTTTCGTACTCGTTCTTAGATATAATATTGCTTTATTCATATTCTTCTTAATATTTAGTAGTATATAAGTCTTTCTTAAACTTTACAATAGTAACATCTGGACTGATATGTCATTGTTCAGCACTGTTACCTTTCCTGCTGAATATGTTATTAGATATTGTTAGACTATCCAAATCTTTTATTACTTGAAAAGAACTTTCCCCTTTCCATTCTTCTGTTGCTACATAACCTTTCTTCTCTGGATGAAAATAGTTATAGGCATTTAAAACTTCCCTGAAGAAGAAGTCTGCTTCTACGTTTCCATTCTTTACAGATTTTGATATATATCCAGTAATCCAACCCCTCATAGTTTTTGCCGTAGTCTTTCCTCTGAATTTACTCTTTCCTGTTTTCTCTATTGTCTCTATGTTTC
>Ga0222628_1000727_pt1 | contig 12390 bp, 14 predicted proteins | sample AntAcemetageno95_FD_179860 | JGI IMG/M metagenome (GOLD analysis project Ga0222628, IMG submission 179860) | Saline water microbial communities from Ace Lake, Antarctica - #95 | ecosystem: Environmental > Aquatic > Non-marine Saline and Alkaline > Saline | place: Antarctica: Ace Lake | collected...
ATTGTTTTTGAACTTAAATTAGAGAAAAGCTTAGAAAACTATTCTAATTATGATATTGCGAAGCGACAATTGCATAAATATTGTCAAGACGTCAGATGTCCTTTCGGAATCCTTCTTTCTGAAAAAAAGTGTTGTATTTTTAAATATGATTTCAAGGATTCTTTGATGAGAATGGAGGGTATAGAACAATTGCCAGATTTGGTTGAAATCGAAAATAATATTAGCGGACTATTACCAAAAAAGGTAGAGACAAACTTAAAGAGATTAGTTTTAGTTGCGGTGATAATACTATCAAGTGCGATAATCATTGGATTAGCAGTATATTATAGTCAGAATAATAGTATAGGGTGTGAAAATATTAAAGGTAATATTACAGTAAAGAATGGAGTTGAAAGAAAAATCTATCACACAAAAGATTCAGAATATTATTCTGCGACAAAAATAGATTCAACAAAAGGTGAAAAAATGTTTTGCAATGAGAAAGAAGCTGTAAATGCTGGTTTTAGGAAATCTAAAGACCTTGGGGAATATTAGCATAATGTGCCCAAAGAATTTAAGTTCAATTAATAATTATGAAAAAAATATTAATTATCTCAATATCAATTTTACTTCTTGCAGGATGTTCTTTTGAAAGTGGGAAGAAAGAATTACAAATGACTAAAGAGAATCAACCAGAGCAAAAACAAGAGGCTGAAGAAAAAGGAATTTTAGTAGATTCAAATAATGAGAGTGTGCCAGTTTTTGAAAATGGGTATGAAGTTGTAATTTATGGGAAAATAATGCAAATTTCTTCTCCTTCAGAAAAGATGAAATTTGAATATTTTGACATCAATAAAGGAGAAAAATTTAAAATAAATGGAAAGGATTGGTTTTGGGGATGGTATACTAAGCAAACCCTTCAGATAGATTTTATTATTAGAAACCAAGATGCTGTGTTTAAAATTACTGGAATCCGTGGAAATGATGATTGTGAATATGAGAGTGGTTCTTGTTTTGAAAATATTGAAATTAAGAATGTTAAAAAGATAGATTTATTAGAATCGGAAACAGAAGTGATAGGTTATATTTTGCCAGATAACTTGCCAACTGAAGTGGTAGGAGCTAAATGTTATGATGAATCTTTTCAGACTCCACTGAGTGGTGCTTGGAAATGCTATGGAGATAATAGCATTATTTATGATCCTTGTTTTGTTATTCCTGAAACAAATAAGCTTTTTTGTCCACGAGATCCTAAAGAAAATAACGGAACTGTTTTAAGGACAGTAGAAAAATTACCAGAAGAAGATAATTCAGGATGGGCATTAGAAAATACATATTCTTGGAAAATGGAACTAAAAGATGGAGCTAGTTGTTATTCTGTAGGCGGAGCAACATTTGTTATAGGTAGTGAGAGGGCAAACTATGAATGTGATGACGGAAGATGGCTCATTGGTGATGCTGCTAGTGGTAAGTATTGGACAATAAAAGTTATCACGCTCCTTGATGGAGATGGCTATTTAGATGAACGAGCAACTCCAACTGAAATTGTTTTTATTGAAAAAGTTTGGAGATAGTAATTATTAAACTAATTTAAAAATATGAAAAATCATTTACTAGGCTTGAAGACGGAAGAACTTTTAGACCAGTAAATAATTCTTATGACGGATATTATAAAACGGATTATGACAATTATTTTGATAAATGTTTAAAAAGAAAAGGATTATAAATTTAATTTAAAAATATGGGCATCATTATTATACGTATTATACTTATCGCAATAATTATTGGATGGATTACTGGTGTGTATGTTTGTTGGAGAGAAGCAAAAAAGTTAAAAAGGAGTAGCAAAATTGCCATTTTTTTAGGTATATTTCTCCCTGTATTATCTATATTAATATACAAATATTATAAATATAGAAAAGGAAAAATAATAATATTATTACTTGCTCCGCTGTATGTTTTTATTTATCTTAGTTTGTTTTTTTTGCTTTTTGGTCCTTCTGGTTCAGATAAAGGGCTCACTGAATTTCTACATATAAATAAATTTTTAAATCAACCAATTAATGAATTAGTTGAGCCACATAAGGGTCCTAATACAGGTAAATATTCCCCAGTATTTACTTTAGAAGAAACACAAAAAGCGGTAGATGAGTATAATCGTGCCAATCCTGATAATAAAATAAGCCCAGAGGAGTTAGAGAATTATTTACGGAATAGAAATACACGTCCTTCCAATTCTCTTTCAAATAAAGGATTGACCCATAAGCTTTTTTCAACAGATGAAAGCAAGACAATTGAAGAATTGCTAACTAGGGTAGCAACAGAGCAAAGCGAAAACTTGCCCTTTATGCAAAATGAAATAACTCAATTAACAAGCGTCAAGGCTTCTGGAAAAAATCTTATATTTTCTCATAAGTTAATAGATGATTTTATTATTACCCAATCTTGGGTTGATGAAAAAGTTAAAGAAAATAAGATAAAGGGAGAATGCAATGAGCCTAGGTGGAGAAATTTGCTAGAAAAAGGAGCAACTATTATTTTAGAATATTATAATAATAACGGAGATCTTGGAGGTAGCGTTGTAGTTAATTTATCCGATTGTCAAAAAAAATAAGTTTTTAATTTAAAAATATGGAAACCTTAGAACAATGGGGAATAATATTATTGATATTTATATTGATAGCTATTTTTGGCAAGATTATATCAAAAAAAACAAAAGTTTTTTTAAATGATCCTGAATGGAATAATGTTTTTATAGGAATTATAATCGGGGGAATATTGATGGCAATCTTTGCTTGGTATATTAATAAAGATGATAAACCATATGATTGGTGTTTTTATTTAAACAATGAAAAGAGTAGTTACTGCGTTGATCTATATGACCAAGCAACAAGGGAAATGCAAGAGCGTAGTGATTATGAATATGATCAACAAGGAGATGTAAATACTTATGGCGATCCAAGAATGCAGTAGTTTAAATAATAATTTAAAAATATGAAAAATCAACAAGAAAATAATAGTATAAAACCAAAAAGGGATAAATTCAAATGGTTTGTCGCTGTACTGATTTTTTTATTGCTGTTTTTTCTTATAAAGAAACTTGGGGAAAAACCGAAAAATGTCTTTGAGTCTTGTTTTGAAGAATGTATATTACTTGGGGTTCCCATAAATGAAGACGGAACCTGCAAGGATGGATATAGAAAAGATAATAATTGGTGTAAACAACCTGCGGGACGATGCATTAGTGATTGTAAATAATCAAATAAAAGTATATGGAAAATCAATCAAAATTAGATATAATATTAAAAATAAGTATTATAATAGCAATCATTATAATTGCTTTATCAGTTGCTTATTATGTTTTTTTCTATTTAAATAAACCAAAAAATAAAACAGAATTTCAATCTTGCTTTTCCCAATGTATTGCTCTTAAAAAAAATGCAGACGGATGTTTATTGCTTTGTGGCAATCGCACAGGATCAAATTAAAATAGGAATCTTTTTTGATAAAGAACATAGTTTATAAACCAAATCTGACACTGTGGCACTAGTTCTATTTTTTAAGCCTAGGTTTATTGCTAAGTCCATGTATTATATGCAGGGCTTTTTTTATTGACAAAAAGACAAAAGTGTTATAATCTATCGTGTAAGTTACTTAACAATATAATAGAAAAGAACCAAACAAATCAAACCTAATTAAGGAGGAAGAAATGAAAAAAACAGTATTTGCAGCAATGGCGTTATTAGTAATTTTATTTTGTGGAGAAGCTCATGCAGTGGATTATCAATTTATTAGTTATGCTACAAAAGATGATAGCCTTGATATTTGGCAAAGATTTGAATTTGATATTACGCATTTAATTAGCGGATCATCTAGTTCAACTTTGTCATTCGATTTGATACAAGATATGGGAAGCGGAGCAGAAACAACTACCTCGTCAGTATTATTTGGAATTGAAAATGGAAAGTATTATGTGCATCTTGATTATCATTCCGGTAATGATTCATCTCATTGGAAAGAGGTTATGCTCGATATTGATGGACAAAGATATGTAGATCAATATTACGGACTTGGAATAATTGGAGAAACAAGTCAAGCGGGAAATTGGGGAAGACATGATATATATGGTAATACAGATTATGATGCTACTACTTATATTATGTCTGAAATTCCAGATACAGATAATGACGGTATTCCCGAATACGAGGATAATTGTCCTAACATTCCAAATTTTGATCAATTAGATGAAGATTCTGATGGAGTTGGTGATGTTTGTGATTATAAATATTGGAAATCCAAATATGAAGATTGTGCTATTGATGGCGATGGTGATGGAATTATGGATTATGAAGATAATTGTCCAGAAATTCCAAACACTAATCAAAGTGATGTTGATATCGATGGCACAGGAGATGTTTGTGATAATGATACTATTTATGGCTATACTCAACCTGGAGTTGTTATTTCACTCGATCTTTATTCATGCGGAACATCAAATATAGAAAATACAACCACAAGTTCAGAAGGCTACTATGCATTCGGAAATCTTGAGGATGAAAAGTATGGAGTAGTTCCAAATAGTTCTGAATATACTTTTAATCCACAATTTAAAACTGTTGATATCCCTCAAACAGTAATTCAACCTTACAACTTCATTGCAACAATGAAGTAAATAAACTAAAACACCTAGTATAAATTTCTAGGTGTTTTTTGTTATCTCAGTCCGAACTAAGTATGTTTCCAAACCAGTAAGAGTACTTTCTTATAACTTCGGAATACAATAATACCCCTCATATTCCTTAAAGAAAGTTATAATCTCGTTCGCTAAGCCCCGCCAATTACAACAAACATCCGCAAAGGCGGGTGTTTTTGTTGTTTTAACTTGACTTTATTTTACTTTTATGCTAATATTTATTATTAGTTATTTAATAATATAAAACTGGCCAAAAGGCTGAACAACAAACCTATTGCAAAAGGAGAAAAGATATGCTTAAAAAAATATTTTTTTACATTGTGATTATGCTTGTTTCAGGACTTTTTTCTATCGGGTGTAAGCCACCGTTACCAGAGGATACGTTTAAAATTGTTGTTGATGATTTGATCATTGGAGTCTTCAAAGCCGATGCGTTGAATTATCAAATTTATCTGGATTTTGAATTATTCTTCATTAACAAAGGAGTTGATTTTGATCCGGAGTTAGATGTGGTGGGAGTTGTTTGTGAGCTTTCAAGCACCGGATCCATTATTAATCCTGTTATGGGGGAAGATCAGCATGGAATATTTGTTATATCCATGCAAACTATTCAGGAGATATTTCATCATTATTACGCTATCGTTCTAGTGAAAGGAGGCGTTGGAGAAGGAGAAATTTATGATATTGCTCCTGAGGATACTGAGTATTATTGTGAAGATGATACTGGTAATGGCCGATTCTGTTTTGATGCTATCACCTATTGTGAAGAAAACTGAGATAGAACCTGCAGATAAAAGGCGATTTGAGAATTCAAATCGCCTTTTTTTATTTTTTAAAAAATATTCCTGAATATATTTACCGCCCAATGGGGTTTGGTTTTTCCATTGGGAGTAAATTTGTAATCATTTCCTGATTTATAAACCGAGCCTTTAATTTTTCCAATTTCTAAAAAAACAATGTTGTCATTATTAGAAAGTGGGATATTAGCTAGGTAATTCTCTTTTTCGTTTTTTGCTAGTTCATTATTATCTTTTTGAACATCTTCATTTTCAGCGGATTCTTTTTTCGAAAAATACCAAAAGCAAATTCCATTTACATTCTGGCAAATTTCATCGTCTTCAATTTTATCTTTTTTATATTCAATCTTAGAAGTACTTTTTTTATCAGGATAGCGGAGTTTAATGGTAGCTTCTTTATTATTAAAACTAAATGGAGCATCAGCTCTTGTTAACCTTACAATCTCCCCAGGAAGAACAATAATATCATTTGTAATTGAATGATTTGTTAAATTTTTTCCAGTAGCAATTTTCCAATCTTTCAAATTTATTTCTTTTTTTTCATTATTTTTAACTTCAATCCATTCATTGTCACTGTCTTTTCCAGTTGGGTTAGGTGATAGGCGATAAATGGAAACATCATAACGAGGATATTTTTTTATTTTAATTGAAAAAGATTCTTCTTTTGTTTCTATGCCATTATCCAAAGTTAGGGAAATTCTAAACTTTCCAGCTTCATAAAAAGTGTGGCTTGGACTTTCTACATAACTTTTTCTACCATCATCAAAATCCCAGCGATATTTGAGTTTTGATTTAGCTTTATTTTTCTTTTTCATTTTAACTTCGAATTTTATTGGAACATTAGCATAACCTGATTTTATTTCTTTTAAATCAAATTTTATTTTGCTAGAGAACTTATTTTTCTTTCCAGGGGTTAGATACTTACTCCAGCGCCAATCATTATCGTCAACGCCATAAGAAATTCCCTCCTTGGCGGTTTCTATAAAAGAAGTGGAAGAAACGATTTTTTCATTAGGATCCAAGAGGTAGATCGATTCTTTGGAATTGTTTATCGCAAATTTAAAGTCTTTTTTATAAATAACTAAATAACTTTTTGGTTCTATTTTATATTCTTCTGTAAAGGTGAATTTTCCGCTTTTGGATGAATCTTTTAGTATCCAGCCTTCTAAATTTATCTCTTCATTTTCACTATTGTATATTTCGATATATTCATTATCTTTGCCATCCTTTCCTTTGGGATTAGGTAAAATTTCATTTAATCTTATGTTTGAATTATAAACAATTTCTTCAACATCTTCATCCGTATCTCCATCTTCTTCCTCTGGTTCTTCAAATTCATTTTTCCCCCCGGGGGTAGGGCTACTAGAAATATAAAAATCATTAGAGTTATTGTCTGTATCAATAAAATCTTTTCGGCCAAGGCTCTTACCCTCAGAAGCGTTTAAAAATGGCTCTTTTTCATAGAAGTTAGCTTTTTCTCCAAAGCCGACTTCATCTACGATATCAGAGCTTCTTCCATTAACTTTATTTAAATAAAGAGTATAACCAGAACTATTCCATGTAAAGCTGTCTTTTATCCCAATTGCATCAGCTTTATTTTTTAAATCATCACTAGCATTGTCTCGAACAATTAAATAATATTCTTTTGGAGGAAGAACCGTTGTACTTGAATAGATTCCATCTAATACATCGCCAATTCTTATAACAAGAGATTGTGATGAGGATACTGCTTTATAAATTTTATAATCTGTAAGATCTACATTTTCATTTGTGGGGTTATAGATTTCAATCCAATCATTATTCCCTGAGCTATAAATCTCATTTATTATAAGATGTCCTTCTCCCCAGCAATTTTTTGGTAAAATAAAAAGCCATACAAAAAAGTATAGCCCCAAAAATAAAATCCAATTTTTCTTTTTATTTTTCACCCGAAGATATATTAAATCCAAATGATTTTAATATATTTATTTTATCTTATTATTACAATTCTTTCCAGCTAAGGGTAGTAGGGGTAAGCAAGGAAAGTTATCCACAAGACAAAAGCTATAAGTAGTGTTATAATATCACTATAAATAGTTTGAATTAACCCCAGACGAGTAATTCCGAATATTCGGGATAAATTTCTCAAAAAAATTTTACTCTATGGGGGAAAAATTATGAAAAAGAAAAAAATTGAAATTGGAAATCAAATCATCACTGTGAACTTATCTGAAAAAGAAAATGACTATATTTCTCTTACGGATATGGCTAAATTTAAAGGATCGGAGACGGGGCTGATTATTTCACACTGGCTAACTACCAAATACACTATTCAATTTATGGGTCTTTGGGAACAAATTTACAATGAGAATTTTAATGTTACGGAATTCCGTAACATTAAAAATGAAGTTGGCACCAATGGCTTTGTCGTTTCTTCTTCAATGTGGATAAAAAGGACTAATGCCATAGGAATTCGATCTTCAGTTGGTCGTTATGGTGGTGGGACATTTGCCCACAAGGATATTGCCTTTGAATTCGCTACATGGATATCGCCGGAATTTAAACTATATTTAATAAAGGAATTTCAAAGACTTAAAATTGAAGAAAATGAAAAATTATCTGTTGGTTGGGATGCCAAAAGAATGCTCACGAAAATTAATTATAAAATTCACACGGATGCGATCAAGAATATCATTATCCTGCCTCGGAAATTGTCCGGAAAAATGGCAGACATTACTTACGCCAATGAAGCCGATGTTTTGAATATGGCACTTTTTGGAATGACGGCCAAGGAGTGGAAAAATAAAAATAAAAAGAAAGCTGGCAATATGCGTGATTATGCAAATGTAACGCAGCTGGTATGTCTCGCGAATTTGGAAAATCTCAATGCAGAATATATTCGAGCTGGTTTTCTGCAAAAAGAGCGCTTGTTGAAATTAAACGCCAGCGCGATTTCGCAAATGAAATCACTCCTGAATAATCCGACAATAAAAAAATTGAAATAATAAGAGTATAGGTTTTTAGCAATGTTATTCTTTCCAATCTTTAATCAGAACTCCGCCATGAACTTTTTTGACTGTCACTTTTTGTTTTTCTCTCCAGCCAAGTTCTACAATCATTTCTTTGGGAATTGTTACCGCTAGACTTGTTTTTCCTAAGCGAGTTATTTTTCGAGTATTTTTGTCAGCTAATTTCATATGTTTTTGTTTAATAATTATTTTAATACATACCGAAGTATATACCGAAGTATGTATTAAATTCTACATCTATATTTTACACTATATAAAATTTAAAATCAAAGTAACCTTTATCTGGTAAGGGTTATTTTTTTGGGGTATAATTAAATTGTAAAAAATAAAAATAAATAAAATGAAAATGCTACTTAAAATAATATTGTATTCAATCTTATTTTTCATTATTAAAACCTTTATTTCTTTAGAACTTTCTTTAATGGGAATAAATGAATATGCGTCCTATATAATTGCAATTTTGTCTGCTCTGATTATTGTTTTTTTATTATGGAAAAAATTCGAATTTACCTTAGAAAAATCTATCTATATTATAGTGGGAGGATTAATTACGGGATTTATAAGTTTTATCCTAGGCTTTATTGGTCCAATAATTATTACTCCAGAAGCTAATCAAGGTCCGTTACTTGGAATTTTTATAACTGGGCCACTAGGATTTACTTTAGGATTATTTATCGGTTGGCTTTTTTGGTTTAAAAAAAATAATAAAAAAAATAACTAGATTTTTTCATAATCTCAGTACTAACTACGTGAACTTCCCAGCTGAGGGAATATGCTGGCGATAGAACGGAAGAATTAAGATCTCCAGTGTTAAGGTTTATGCAGATAGAAGAAAAACTAAAAAAATTTCTCATTAAGAATTCCGAAAAAAGATAAATTAATTAATAAAAAACAATATGAACAATTTATTTCTTGTAGTTGGTATATTCGGAGGAGGTTTAGTTGGTTTTTTCATTGCCTGGGTAATAAAAAATAAAGAAGTAGAAAGTAAAGACCAAGAATTAGCTTTAGAAAAGCGAGCCTTGGAAGAAAGAGGAAAGGACGTTGAGCAACTAGAAGCGCGCTTCAAAGTTGCTGCAGATGATGCTATGCGCTTACATTCGAAAGATTTTTTAGAAGAATTTGAAAAGGCGAGAAAAGTTCACAACTCTGAATTAGAAATCAAAGAAAAAGGTATCGAAAAAATTGTTAGCGGGTTAGAAAAATCAATAGGAACTATGGATAAAAAAATTGGAGAGTTCGAAGAGCAAAGAAATAAACAATCAGGCGCTTTAAGTGAAAGTATAAAAAATGTTTTAGATACTGGCACAAAGATGCAAGAAGTAGCTCTTTCCTTAAAAACAGTCTTGTCTTCTGCGAGTGCTGTGCGAGGAAGATGGGGCGAGGCTGTTTTGAAGAATTTACTGGAACAGTCTGGGCTTACTGAGGGAATTGATTTTAAAATTCAAGAAACAATTAATGGGGATAACGCTTCCTTAAGACCAGATGTTGTTATAAATCTTCCAGGTAATTTACAATTAGCGATTGACAGTAAGGCTGGATTGGAAGAATTTTTTAAAGCTGTTGAAGAAAAGGATCCCGAAAAAAAGGAAGAACATATTAAAAAATTTGCTCAAAATTTAAAAGGACACGTAAAAGCATTAGCAAGCAAAGAATATCAGAAGCACTTAGATGCAAGAATTCCTTATGTAGTAATGTTTATTCCTGGAGAGGCGGCAGTAAGAGCTGTTTTTGAACAAGACACAGACTTATACAGAGAAGCCCAAGAAAAAAAGGTTATGCTTGCTAGTCCAGCTACAATAATGCCCTTAATTCTTTTGATTTCGCATGCGTGGAAGCAACAAAAAACAGTAGAGAATGCATCCAAGCTAGCTAAAGAGATTGTAGATTTAGGAAGTAGATTGAATACATTTTTTGGTCATATCACCGGTATAGGCTCGGCGTTGTCGCAAGCAACAAAGAGATTCAATGATGCTGGAAGTTCTTGGGATACTAGAGTTTCTCCGAAAATTGAACAGATAAATACACTTGGAGGTAATATGCAGTTAGAGGCAGAGATGAAACAAGTCGAGATAGAACCTAGGGTATCTAGCAAGGTTCTTACAGAAGAATAATATGACAGTATCGAAAGAGCTAGCCATTGAACTTCAAAAAATAGTTAAAGAGGAACAAAATAAAGACCTCTCTTTTAAGGAAGCCTCGAAAGCATCTGAAAATCTTGTAGGATTTTTTGATGTATTGATAAAAATAGATTCTCGCAATAATAGCGAAAAATATAATAAAGTTAGCTAAGAGGCGAAATTGTTATTCATAAATCCAGTTCTAACCGTATTAACTAACCAGCTCTAATAGAATTTTCTCATCTTTTTATATTTAAGCTATTTAGAATGAAATATTTTGCTTTTGTCAGTGTAATATAATATAGTAATAATATGAATTCTGACGTAGAAGATATAAAAAATAGACTGAATATAGTCGATGTTTTGCGTGATTATATTCGATTAGATAAGGCAGGAGCTAACTACCGAGCTTGCTGTCCTTTTCATAATGAAAAGACCCCATCTTTCATGGTAAGTGACGAAAGACAGATGTGGCATTGTTTTGGCTGTCAAAAGGGAGGAGATGTTATTAGTTTTGTAATGGAAATTGAAGGCTTGGAATTTCGTGAGGCCTTGCAAATATTGGCTGAAAAAGCTGGAGTGGAACTTCAGAAAATGGATCCTCGAAAAAGAGAAGAAAAGAATAAGACTATGGAAATTTTGGAACTTTCAACAAAAGTTTATGAGTATTGGTTAGAAAATAGCACTGGTGGTAAAAAAGTTTTGACTTATCTAACAGAGCGAAATATTAATCAAGAAGCAATGAAGAATTTTCGATTGGGCTATGCGCCACAAGGTTGGGATAATTTAATTAAATATTTGACCAAGAAAAATTATACGCCAGAAGAAATTGAAAAGACTGGCTTGATAGTTAAAAAAGATAATGGGGGTTTTTATGATCGTTTTCGAGAAAGGATTATGTTTCCAATTGCAGACATTAATGGAAAAATTGTTGGATATTCTGCTCGTGTAGCTCCAGGGGGAGATGAATCACAGGCAAAATATGTAAATACTCCAGAAACTGAAAGTTATCATAAGAGCCGAATTCTCTATGGTATCGATAAAGCTAAGCAAGAAATTCGTCAAGAAAAATATGCCTTTTTAGTAGAGGGAAATGTTGATGTAATTGCTTCTAATCAAGCGGGGATAAAGAATGTCGTAGCGGTTTCTGGAACAGCTTTAACGGTAGAACAAATTAATATAATTAAAAGGTATGCGGAAAAGGTTAAGATGTGTTTTGATATGGATAGCGCAGGTGAAATGGCGACAAAAAAAAGTATTAAATTGTGTTTAGAAAACGATTTAGTTGTTGAAGTGGTAACGCTTCCTGAAGGAAAGGATGCTGCTGACCTAGCCCAAAAGGATCCTGAAAAATTGAAACAAGCGGTGGAAAATTCAGTTGATGCCTTGGAATATTTTTTTCAAAAAACACTTTCTAAATTTGATAAGAGTTCTGCTGAAGGAAAAAAAGCAGTTGCAGATGAAATGTTGGATATGATTAGTCATCTAGCTGATGAAATTAAAATTAGTCATTGGATTAAAAAGCTAGGAGAGATGCTAGATTTAAAAGAAAATATCTTGACTGATAACCTAAAAAAAGTTAAAATGCAAGAAAGAATAACTTCAGCTACTAATGAAGAAGCTTCAAAAAAAGCTGAGGTTTTCTATCCAAAAGATAAAAAAGAAGTTTTGGAGAGAGATTTATTAGGGTTAATGCTTGTTGATGGAAGTGTTTGGAAGGCGTTAGCAGAAAAAATTGGTGAATATAAATTTTTAGATAATAAAATATTTAATTTAGCTATAGAAAAAGGAAA
>Ga0222628_1000730_pt1 | contig 12378 bp, 18 predicted proteins | sample AntAcemetageno95_FD_179860 | JGI IMG/M metagenome (GOLD analysis project Ga0222628, IMG submission 179860) | Saline water microbial communities from Ace Lake, Antarctica - #95 | ecosystem: Environmental > Aquatic > Non-marine Saline and Alkaline > Saline | place: Antarctica: Ace Lake | collected...
AAGAAACAGATTATATACAACAACCCGACCCATATAGCGAAGAAATACTTGGAGATGATACACTAAAAGATTTATGTACATCTTGTTTTAATATATCTAATATAGAGATTTAAAAATAATTAAAAAACTAATATAGAAATAATATAAAATTTATAATGGATAATGAATTAGAGGGTTTAATATTAGGGAAAAAATTGGGAAGTGGAGTATATAGAGATGTATATATTTTTAAGCCAGATAAGACTAAAGTAATAAAGGTAGCAAAAGATAATGCTAAATCCAGAACAGAAAATTTAATTGCTAGTAAATTATATTGGGATAATATATATTTGACTCCATTTGAAAAATGGTTTGCGAAAATATATGACGTTAGTGATAATGGAAAATATCTAATACAAGAAAGAACAGAAAAATATAAAAAAGAAAAATATCCAGAAAAAATACCATCATTTTTGACAGATACTAAATATGATAATTTTGGATATATAAAAGGTAAGGGATTGGTATGTATAGATTATGGATGCATTTGTATAGCAAGAATGATGACAAATAGAATGAGTAAAGTAGAATGGTGGGGTGATGAAGAAGAATAATTAAAAACTAATATAAAAAAATGAAACCAATAGAATTAGAAGATGAATGTATTATATATAATGGGGTAAAATATACTAAAGACCAATGGGAACTAAAACTAAAACAAGATAAAAAGAAATAATATGGGGTATGTAATTTTAAAAAGAGATAAGTGGTTTTATCCTGCGTTAATACAGAAATTTAACCATTGTGATAAAAACTATTTAATTATAGGTAGAGATATAGAAAAAAATGGAGAGTTTTGTCCAGATTTATTCCCTTGTAATAGTAGAAAAAAGGCAGTAAAAAAAGTAAAAGATATAACAGATGGTATAAAATATTTTAGAATGCCATATTTAAGTACACTAGGATTTAAAATTAGTCCCCTACTCTCTTGATACATCTATTTTTTTAAAAAAGCAGTCCCCTCTTCAAAAAAAGAGACACCCCCTCGGGGTAGGGGGCAACCTAAGACCAATAAACACAACACTTATGAAAAAAGGAGAAAAATACAAAGAAATAACTAAAAAAGAGTTAGATGAGGAGGTAGAAGATAAAATATTAAAAATAATAAAACAAAAAGATGAAAATAGGTTACATAGGTGGGACTTTTGATCTACCACATTACGGACATTATGAAATATTTAGAAAAGCAAAGCTAATTTGTGATTATTTAATAGTAGCCGTAAATACTGATGAGTTCTGTGGTAGATATAAAAGAAAACCTATAATGACAGAAGATGAAAGAATGAGAACTATAGAATATTGTAGATATGTAGATGAGGTAGTTGTAAATATAGGAAATGAAGACTCAACTTTAACAGTTGATACTTATATAGAGGCAAAAGGTAATATAGATTTTATATTTCACGGTGATGATTGGGTAGGAGATAAGTTAAAGACACAAATGGGAATAACAGAAAGATGGTTAGATGATAAAAATATAAATATGGTATATTTAGATAATACTAAAGGGATATCAACAACTGATTTAATAAATAGAATAAATGAAAGGGATAATAATACTAACCCACAAAAACTCAAGGTTCAAAGATCTGATTGCACAGAATATGATAAAGTTAAAGGACTTTACAGTTATACTTGTAACAAATGAAGAACCATCTAAATATGAACAATTAGGAATTGAAATAGGAATAGAAAACTTTGATGAGTTTATATTATTACAGGATAGTGTAATGATTAAAGATAGTTCCCTACTAAAAAAAATGTTAGAATCCCCTAATTCAGTTTGGTTATCTAAATGGGGTCAAAACTATTTCTGTAAATATAAGAGTAAGATATTAAGACAAATACCTATAGAAATAAATAGTAAGGAAGATTCTATATATTGGGAAAGACAATTACACGAAGATTATAGAAAGTTAGAAGTTCCAGAAATTATGTTAGATGGATGTTTAGATAATACACTTGTATTTGAAGAAGCCTATGGTAGAAATAATATGATAAGCGAGAACGAATACTTTAAAAAATATAAAGGAACTTGGGACATTTCAATGTTATAAAAAAGTGGTATAATATAAGTGATGTTAAATACAAGGGGATGACTACCATAGATTAAGGCTTGTATCGGGTCTATGGCTGGGATACTATCGTAAGGTAGTATAGACACGCTAGAGAGTATTAGATACTATACAATATATCTATAAAATAAAAAATAACTTTTTCATAACGTTTTATTACTGGTTAATTATATTACTCATAATACTCATAGCTAATCATCCTCTTATACTTAATATTATAAAAATATGGCAGAATATAAAAAACAACCTTGGGTAGAAGAAATGATAAAGAATGAATCTACTCCAAAAGATCTAAGAGAATATAAAACAATAGAAGAATTTTGTGAAAAAAATGATACTTCTATATCTACTTATTATTACCAAGCCTCTAAACCTAAGCATCAGAAAAGGATAATTGAAATTGCTCTAAGGTATGCAAATAATTCTACACCAAAGATTTTGGAAGTTTTAGGAGAAAAGGCAATGACAGGAGATACAAAAGCAATAGAGATGCATTTGGAATATATATCAAGATTAAGTAAGAAGTTAGACATAACAAGTGATGGTAAAACTATATTCTTACCAAGCGAAATAATGAAAAAAAATGGTATTACATCAAGTCCAGAAGATAATAGCTGAAGATACTCATAGATTTAGAGTATTATGTCTAGGCAGAAGAACTGGAAAGACTTTTTTATCTGTAGTAGAACTCATAGGACAGGCTATAGGAAATGAAGATGGATTAGTTAGTTATGTAGCACCAACTTATAGACAGGCTAGAGATATAGCTTGGCAAGAACTCAAAAGAGAAACTGCAGAATATGCAGTAAGTATAAATGAATCAAGATTAGAAGTAGTGATACCTAACAAGTTTGGTGGAACTAGCACTATAGACTTGAGAGGTTGGGAAAGTATAGAATCTTTAAGAGGACAGAAAAGACATTTCTTAGTGTTAGATGAAGTAGCAATGTATAGAAACTTCTGGGTTAATTGGCAAGAAGTATTAAGACCACTACTTACTGATTACAAGGGGGGTTGTTTATTTGCTTCTACACCTAAAGGATATAATCACTTCTATGATTTATATAATCTAGAACAAACTAATGAGGACTTTAAAAGTTTTCATTATACTTCTTATGATAACCCTTACATAAATTCAGATGAGATAAACTCTGCTAAGAAAGATATGACTGCTGATAGATTTGCCCAAGAGTATCTGGCAGATTTCAGGAAAGCAGAAGGATTAGTTTATCCTGAATTCAATAGAGATATTCATATAAAAGATGAGATGCCTCAATTTAAAGAAATAATATGTGGAGTTGATTTTGGTTATACTAACCCATCAGCTATATTAAGAATAGGAATAGACTTTGATAATAATTTTTGGATTACTGATGAATGGTATAGAACTAAACAAACTAAAGAACAACTAATAACAGTATTGGCTACAATGAAGCCTAATTATGTTTATCCTGACCCAGCAGACGCTGAAGGTGTATCTAAATTAGAAGAAGCAGGATTTAATGTAATGGAAGTAGATAAAGGTAAAATAGAAGGTATCAATAGAGTAAGAGAACTATTAAAGCAAGGTAGAATAAAAGTAAAGAGAGGCTGTTCTAATTTTATAAGTGAAATAGAGAGTTATCATTACCCTGACGAAAAAGGTGATGTAAACGCTAAAGAAGAACCAGTTAAAGAGAATGACCATTTAATGGATTGTCTTAGGTATGCCATATATAATCACGATATAAATGTATATAATACCCAAACAATTCAAAGAGTAGAGAAAAATAGGAGGAGGAGTGAGAGTTTTGATTAACCACTCTCAAAAAATGGTATAATTAAGTTATAAACAATAACTAATTCCAATGGAAGAACTAAAAACAATAGTAAAAGACTTCTTGTCTATGTATGAAGACAATATTGAAGTAACAACAGGCGATCTATTTAAAATGCCAGACGTTATAAATAAGATTAGTCTATACAAGAACAGTATATTTAAGTCAGGAGATTCAGATTTTCAAGGAAATAAGAAATTCTTTTATAATATTGTTAATCAGGCAGTAATAAATGCTAAAAAGAATATAGACCTAGATACTAAAGATATTATTATAGGTGCTACTTTCCCTGAATTTAGGATAAACGCTATGGTATATAGTGAAGGATTTAAGAATTACAGTAAAGATACAGGATTTGGTATAAGAATAAATACCTTAATTGAAACACTTTGCACTTATGGTTCTGTTATTACTAAGAAAGATAAGACAGGATTCAAGGTTGTTGATATGAATAAGATTGCAATAGACCCTGGAGTTTCTAATAAAGATAATAGTTTTGACTTACAAGGGAACTTTGCTATTGAAAAAGTTATAATGACTTACACAGGGTTAGCAGAGATGAGAAATAAATGGGAAACAGAAAAAGTTGATAAAGTATTAAAATCATTTGAAGAAATAAACAAAGGTAATACTACTAAAACAGAGATAGCAGTATATGAGGCTAGTATGTATTTACATAATTCTTATGTAGAAGAAGGAAAAGCAGGATATGGTTATTACAGAGTATTCTTAACACTAGATTCAGAAGAAGAATCATATAATGACGAGAATAATAAAACAGAAGCTGAAGTATCTGGTCAAATTATGTTTGTAGAAAGCATAAAGAAACTTCCATATAAAAAACTAGATTACTACACAATATTAGGAAGGAATTTAGGTAAAGGACCTATTGAAACATTATTCCCTAACCAAGAGAAGATAAACAAGATTAAGCATGATATAGGTGTATCAATGAATGTATCTAGTAAACATTTATTCCAGACTCCAGATGAGTTGATTGAAAAGAATATAATGCAAGATTTACTTAATGGAGATATTATAAAGAGTAAAAATGGTATTAGCCCGATAGCTAATGAAGAAAGAAATCTACCAGCTTGGAATATGGAACTTGCTACTTGGGGAGAGAATGGTAGACAAATTACTAATACATCAGAAGTAATGACAGGAGAAGCATTACCATCAAATCAAACTTTGGGAGGGCAACAGTTATCTACAATTCAAGCAGCTAAGTTCTTTGATTTACTAAGAGAACAACTTGGATTATTCCTAAAAGAGAACCTTGTTGACTATGTGTTCCCAATATTTGAGAAGACAATAAAAATAGAGGATATTATAGAATTAAGCACCCCTGAAGTTGTTAATGAACTAATGGAAAGAGATGTTAATAGAAGAATAAATAGAAAGCTAGTAGATACTCTTTTAAGTGCTAAGAATGTATCACAACTTATAATACCTACTCAACAAGAATTAGACATAATGAGAGAGCGTGAAATGGGTAAGATTAAGAAAGTAGAGTTTGCTAAGATTAAAAAAGACTTCTTTGACTTTAAAAAGAAAATTGATGTAACTATAACTGGAGAAAACCTTAACCTAGCTAAAGATATTGCAGGGCTTCAATCAATATTAGAACTTGCAGCTAACCCAGCAATTACACAAAATCCACAAACTGCACAAGTTTTGAACTTCTTACTAGAGAAAGTAGGAATAAATAAAAAGATATTTGACCCAACTAAAATACAAAATATACCAACACAAGAGAAAGCAGGACCAGTAAAGGCTCAATCAAAAGCTGTAGAATCAATAACTCCTGGAGTAGAGTCAGTAACACCAAAAGTTTGACAAAGTTTCTAATAGTTGGGATAATTAAAGAAACAATAAAAAATGGTTGAAATAGACAAAAAACTTAGTGACTCAATGCAGAATCTAAACAAGTCTGCTGATTGGCAAAATATCAGAGATAATTTCATCATTCCTATGATGAAAGAACTTAACTGCATATATGATGATGCGTTGGATTTAAAACTCCCAGAAGGCGATTTTAAGGCTGAATATTTAGCTAAACAAAAAGCTTATGGGAAGTTGGAAACAATTATTAGAAAAATAGATTATTATGCACCACAATCAGATCGTGGGCATTTAATTGAGAGTTTTGAGTAGCTGATACCTACCTTAACTCACCGTTGGGGACAAAACCCCTAAAAATGAATAAATTTTAACTTTTCCTTATGGAAGAAGAAAAAAAGGACTTGCAAGATCCAAAACTTGCAGATGACCAAACATCTAAAAATGAAAGCGAGAACACTGAATCTTCAGTTGAAGATACAGCTAAAGAATTAGCCTCATTTAAGGCACAAAAAGAACACTTCAGAACGAAGTCACAAAAGCTTCAAGAAGCGTTAGATGCTGCAAATGAGAAAGAAGTACCTAAACAAGAAGCACCAAAATTATCAGATACTGATAGATTTGATATTCTTGATTTTTCTATCGCACATAAAGAAGTAAATCATGAAGAAGTAATAAAGATACAAAAATATGCCTCAGCACTTGGATTGAGTATGGAAGATGCGTATAAAGATGATTTTATTATGGCAGGAATAGAAAAAAGGATTAAGGCAGAGGCTTCAGAAGGAGCTGATGTCAACTCAAACCGCTCTCCTAGAATTAAAGCTAAATCAGTTCAGTATAAACCTGGAATGAGCAGAGATGAATTTAAAAAGTTAGTAGAATCTCAATAGTTTTACAAGGAGAGTGCTATTTTATAAACACACAGCACTAAAACTCCTTTAATTTAAAAACCTAATAGGGAGGTTAGTGCCATAAATAAACACTATGTCAAGTTTACCGACAGACACTTTCACAAACGCGGACTTAGCTGTCTTTTTTCCAGAATTATGGGCAGAAAGACTTAACGATTTCTACAGAGCAAGATTACAACTTGGATCATTTTTCTTAGATATGTCAGATGACTTTTCAGCAGGTGGTGATGTTTTAAACATTCCAAACCTTACTCAAATGTCAGCTAACGCTAAAGTTAATGCTACAGCTGTAACCCTTGGAATATTGGGGGCTTTTGTAAAGTGTATTTATCAGTTAGGTATTTAAGTAAAATTATGATATAATAAAGAGGTAAATTAATATTTTTTTATGAAGTGTTATACTTGTGGAAAAGAATTAAAGAAACCTCCTAGCGCATTAAAAAGTGATAAATGTTTTTGTAACCATAAATGTTATTCTGAATATAAAAGAAACCAGTGGAAAGGAGAAAATAATCCTAGATATATAGGTGGAATAACAGATTGTAGTTGTCAATATTGTGGAAAAATATTTAAAGGTAGAAACTATGGAAAAAATATTTCTAAATATTGTTCTATAAATTGTGCAGCTAAAGATAGAGGTACAAAAAATAGAGGCATAAATCACTGGAATTATAAAGGATGTAATGGAAGAACTACTTTACCTATTAGAAGAATGGGCAGATATGAAAAATGGAGGCAAGAGATATTAACAAGAGATAATTATAAATGTATTGAATGTGGAGCTACTAAAGATTTAGTAGTCCACCATAAAAAAGAATTATATCTAATTGTACAAGAATACAAAGATAAATATAACGAGCTAAACGTAGATAATGATATTTTTTACGATATAAATAATGGGGTAACATTATGTAAACAGTGTCATAAACAACTACACAAGCAACAAAAGAGAAATGGGTGAATTGCTGGAACGCTAAATTGTCTTAGACAACAAGCCAATCAGCAGCCAAGTTATAATCTAAATGATTATAAAAGGTTCAACGACTAGGTATTGAAACTCTATCAGAGAATATAATATACCCAAGAGCGCCCATACCGAAAGGTATGATATAGTCTGAACTTATAGGAAACTATAAGATGTATAAATTAAAAAATATACGATAACAAATTGTAATAGTTCAACAGAAACAGATACAAACTTAACAATAAATACTTGGAACGAAGTATCATTTGTTATTGAGGACTTTCAAGCTGCTAAACTTAAGAAATCTTACAATCTTAAAGAAAGATATGCTAAGAACGCAGCTTACACAGCAGCAGCATCTTACGAAGATGCTTTAATCGCATTGATTGACAACTTCAGTCAAACAACTGGTGCTTCTACAGCAGTATTACTTGATTCTAATATCAGAATCGCTATAAACTACTTAGAAGTTGCAGATGTTGATATGACAGATGTTGCTTTCTTCTTCCACCCTTCAGTTATCAATACTCAATTATTGAATATTGATAAATATGTTGATTTCGACTTTACTACTGCTAGACCAGTAGATGGTGGAGGATTATCTACAAGAACTACAGTAGGAGAAATAAGTTCTTATGGATTAAAACCTAGAGGACAATTATATGGAATCCCTGTATATGCTTCATCTAGATTGGACTATGTGTCAGGAACAACCGGAAGATATGGTTGTCTTGCACATCCTGAAGCACTTGTTCATGCTTCAATTACTCCAAATTCTAATTCAGGAATGAAAGTAAGAGTTCAAGAACAATATTTACAAAAATATCTTGGAACTTTAGTAACAGCAGACATTATGTTTGGTGTTGCAGAAAATAGAGATACAAGTGGTGTAACTATTATATCAAGCTAAACAATTTACTTGCCTTTGTGTAATCTCCTATCCGATTAACACAAGGGCAGGATAGGAAATAAATTTATGATTAAAACATCAATGCCACATAAACCAACTAGGATAAAGATAGACCCTAGAAGTGGCAGAATAATAGAAAAAGATGAAAATAACTCAACAACAACTCCAAAAAGACATAGAGAACAAGAGGACCAAACAGCACTTGGACTCTCTTTGGCAAAAGACCCAAGATTTGGAAAGGAAGTTGAAAGTAAAGCGAATGAACTCCCTAGAGTAAGTAGTTTAGATTCTAAATTAGATGAAGCCTTAAATAAAGCAATAGAAAAGGCTACTATTACAATGATTGAAAAGAATCCGGATATATTGGCAGATTTGATAGCTAAAAAATTAGAAGATAAACTCAAAAACTTATGAATCCTTATATGGTATGGAGTAGATATTCAGGTTGTGGATATGTAAGACAATTTCTGCCTATGAGATATAACTATTGGAATGGAGATTACCTAGAACTTGGAAAAGAAAGGGATAATGCAGATAAAGCAAAAGACATAAGACTAGCTGATATAGTAGTGTTTCATAGACTAGATGACCCAGCTAAGTGTGAAATGAGAGATAAACTCAAAAAGGATGGTAAAAAGATAGTAGTTGATAATGATGATACAACTCTAATAGAAGAAATAGGAAGTATGTCAGCTTATATGGAATATCAAGGTATGGTACATGATTCTATTAAACAAGCTGATCTAGTTACCTGTTCAACTGAATTTTTAAAGAGAGAATACGAGAATTACACAGAATCCCCTGTTGTTGTATTACCTAACTGTATAGACACTGACGATTACCCTACTCCTAAATATCATAATGGAAAAAAGGTTAGAATAGGCTTTATAGGTTCTGTAATGTATTTAGAAGATAGAGGAGTAATAGCAGACCTTATAAAAGAACTAAGTGAAAGAGATGATATTCAGTTGGTTTGTTTTGGTTTGATACCTCCTAATATGAGAGTAAATAAAAATAAGGAATACTACAAAAGAATGAAGAATGATTGCGATTTCTGGGATAGTATAGACTGTGAATGGCAAGGCTCTGTTTCTATTGATAGATATATTCCCACACTAAATGATATGAGGTTAGATATGATGATAATGGCTCGTAAAGATAACTATTTTAATAGATGTAAGAGTAATATTAAGTATTTAGAAGCTTCTATGTTAGCAATCCCCTGTGTTTGTCAGTCATTTGAAGATGGATTAAGTCCTTATGATAATGACATTATAGATGGATATAATGGTTATTTAGCAACAGATGAAGATGAATTTAGAAATAGAATAGAATATCTTATAAGATATAAAGCCAGAAGAAGAAAAATAGGAAAGAATGCTAAAAAATATGTAATAGAAAACTATAACATAAAAGATAAGGCTTACTTATGGGAAGATGCTTATAGGCAATTAAAATAGTGGATATTATGTAAGGCTGTGCATAACTATGTTTCCGATTTTGATGTAAATATGATACAATAGAAATATAAAGACAAATAAATTTACCAATATAATACTAAACAAATGAGTAGAAAAATTGTAACAAGAGATAAATATTTTATAGAAACTATTGATAAAATGGCTGCTATAAAAAAACAAATGGATGAGCTGCAAAAAACTGTAGATAAAGAAATGAAACCATTTAAAGATAAGTGGAATAATCTTAATATGGAACATGAAACTATTAAGATGAATAGAATGAAAGCAGTCCAAGAATTTACAGACAAAGAATTAAATGATTTTGAGGTAGTAATAGGACTTGCTAAGGATAAAAAGAACTACTATTTAGAGGTAGTAGATGAGTTTGAAGAATGGAAGGAAACTAGGAAGGAGAAAATCAAATCTTTTGAGGAAGCACAAGAAAAAGCTAAGAAAGAAATCATAAAAGCTTCTAAAAAGAAATAATACTTGCAAAAAGAGGGTAGCCCAAAAGCTACTCTTTTTTTATGGTATAATTAAAGTATAATAACAAAAAATATGTTCACAAATAGAACTAAAATATCATCTGCTTGGGGTCAAGTAAGGCAATTCTTTTACAAGACATGGCAGTTTGGAAGCCGAAATGTAAAATTCGGTAGTTATAGCTATACTTTTGGAGGAACTAAGATAAAAGAAGATCAACCTTTCACACAAAGAGATAAAAAAACAACTGATTGGACTAATAATTAAAAAATATGTCAATAAATTACCCAACAAGCCTAGATACTTTCACAGCAGTAACAAATGATACTGATGTAAGAACTACACATCCAGCTATGCACAATACAGATAGCGATATTCTGGAAGCACTAGAAGCTAAAGTAGGTGTTAATAGCTCTGCTGTTACTACTTCTTTAGATTACAAAGTTACTGTGATGGAATCTAGTAAACTGAATGTATCGGATTTTGATTCAACATTTGATACTAGACTTGCGACTAAGTCTACTTCTAATTTATCAGAAGGAACTAATTTATATTATACAACAGCTAGGTGGGATACTAGATTAGCAACAAAAGATACTTCTGATTTAACAGAGGGAGCAAACCTTTACTATACGACTGCAAGATTTGATACAGCATTCGCAACTAAGGATACTGGAGATTTAAGTGAGGGAACTAACCTTTACTATACAACAGCTAGGTGGGATACAAGACTTGCTACTAAAACTACAGACCAATTAACAGAAGGAACTAGTAATCTTTACTATACACAGGCTCGTTTTGATACAGCATTTACAGCTAAAGACACAGATGATTTAAGCGAAGGTTCAAGTAACCTTTATCATACAACAGCAAGAGCAAGAGCAAGTGTTAGTGCTACTGCTCCTATAACATATACAGAGGGAACTGGAGTTATAGATATTGACACAACAGGAAATTTACAAGTAACATCTGATGAATTAGATACAATTCAAGATATAGCGACTACAGACTCACCAGAGTTTGCACAAATGACAATAAACAATAATGCTACTGCTAATTCAGCAGTTCCTAGATGGGACCAAGTTCTTAGTCTTTTTGAGGGATTACACTGGAAAGAAGCAGTAATAGACTTTACAGACGCTCCTCCAGAAAGTCCAACAACAGGAGATAGATATATAGTTGGAACAGGGTCAGGAGCTTTCGCAGGAGAAGATGATAACTTTGCAGAATATAATGGTGCTACTTGGGATTTTGAAATAGTTGAAGAAGCTGATACTTGTTGGAACAAAACAGAAGATACTAATTTTACATTTAATGGAACTTCTTGGGTAGAATTAGGCTCAACTGTAAGCCATAATAATACAACAGGCTTACAAGGAGGAACAAGTGCAGAATACTACCATTTAACATCAGCACAACATGCAATAGCAACACAAGCAGCTACTACTGCTCTTAGTGGTTATTTGACTGATACTGATTGGGATACTTTTAATGAAAAAGCAGAAGCTAACCAAACAATGTATATAGGAACAACTGGTGTGGCGATAAATAGAGCTTCATCAGCATTAACTTTAGCTGGATTGACTTTAACAACACCAGATTTGGGAACTCCAACGACACTAATTGGAACTAATATAACTGGAACAGGGGCTAGTTTTACTGCTGGAAATGTAACTACTAATGCTAATCTAACTGGAGTAATAACTTCTGTGGGTAATGCTACATCTATTGCTTCACAAACAGGAACTGGCACAAAATTTGTAGTTGATACAAGCCCAACTTTAGTTACTCCAGAGATAGGAGTTGCTACTGGAACAAGTTTAGATTTAAGTAGTGATTTAACTCTTGCTAATACTACTAACGCTGATTTAAAT
>Ga0222628_1000733_pt1 | contig 12330 bp, 14 predicted proteins | sample AntAcemetageno95_FD_179860 | JGI IMG/M metagenome (GOLD analysis project Ga0222628, IMG submission 179860) | Saline water microbial communities from Ace Lake, Antarctica - #95 | ecosystem: Environmental > Aquatic > Non-marine Saline and Alkaline > Saline | place: Antarctica: Ace Lake | collected...
GCTTTATTAAAGACACGATGGTATGTGAGGATTTATTTATTATGAATAACCACATGAAATATGGAGATTATGTCTATATAGATAATCAGGCTGTTTTTATACTCAGGTTAGATAATGAGAGGTTTGATGCTATCGACACCGCAATCTCAGACCTTGACTTCTCGCAGGAATGGCTTGATGATATTGACAAGAAGATTGCTGAACTATATGATGACATTAAAGATTTCAACATAACAGCATCTTTATTAGCAGGTGAAACAATCGGATATTTGCAAGAACTTAAAGCACTAAAGCTCGCACTTGCACCAGTAACAAAGGAGGATTAGATGAATATTAAAGATATTAAAGTAAAGGAAGAACAGTATAGGAATTATATTAAAGAGCATATTGATAATGTCATAAAGATATGGAAGGCATTTGCAAAGCAGACTACTGAAATGTTCTATGATAACTACGTTTATTGTAATGTTGATAAGATAATAGAACAGCATGACCAAAGCAAATATGGTGATAAAGAATTTGATAGTTACCGCAGGTATTTTTTTCCAGTAAAAGACTCAGAAAAATCTAAGGAATTATTTAAACTTGCATGGAATAACCACCAGAAAACAAATCCTCATCACTGGCAATATTGGATAATGTGGAGTCCAGAGGGGAGTGTAGCCCTTAAAATGGAATGGGAATACGTAATAGAAATGCTATGTGACTGGACTGCAATGAGTCTAAAATTCAATAACAAGGTGTCTGAATGGTATAGGGAAAATAAGTGTAAAATGTTATTGCATAATGATACCATAGACTTTATAGAGGCAAAGCTACCAGAATTTGATAGGGTTTTAGAGTCCCTTGCACCAGTAAGTAGTTGCGACTTGACGCCAGTAAGTACGGATAAACAGACTTAGAGGAGGTAATATGTATTTGAAGAAGTATGATTTAGACAGGGTTAGTGACGAGACAGCAGAGAGATTATTGGAATTATCTACCGATAAGCCTCCAGAAATGGTCGGAATATATAATAGGAGAACGGATGAGGGCATTGATATACTTTCATTAGTACCATCATTCAAGCTTGTTATTGTTAATAGTGGGGATATGTATCTTTCTTATAATGGCAGGTTTGCTGTTGTGCTACACCCACAGAAGGTGCAACACCTTCTACTCGAAACGCAGTGGATAGACCCGAACGTAAAATTGCCAAAAGACATGTATGAAAAAGTAATAGTCAAATATTTAGATGGCGGGAATATATTTATTATTACTGGCTTTATTTGGAAATCAAACGAAAAATACTTTGGTGTTGGCAATGTAGAAGATGAACTGTTTAATACCGAATATGATAATAAAACCATTCTTGGCTGGCTACCGTCAGACAACGTAGTGATGTAGGAGGTAATATGGCAAACGATAAAGAGTTTAGACCAAGATGTACGCAAGACGAATATGAGAATTTACAGAAATTCAGGGCTATCAAAGACCACTCAAATGAGATGGGATTAGATGATAAGAATGTTGACTCAGGTTGGCTCAAAAGCAAGGAAGCGTCACTACATTTCAAAAATCCAGATTATCAGAAACCAGATTTCAACGTAGATGATATTGATTGGGATAAGATTATTAAGGGTGTGTTTCGGCAAGAACTATACAAACCGAGACGGGATTGTAATACACCATATAAGGGCTTATTCGACAGACTCGTTTACACTGATGTTCATATCGGCATGGATATTCCCGATACAGCACAATATGGTGGTAAGTGGAATTACGACGAGGTAATGGATTGCTTATCTCAGATGATAGGATTTGCTATAAGAAATCAGAAATCTGATATATTGATAGTTGATGATTTAGGCGATTTCATGGATGGTATGGGTGGTAAAACAGTTCGCAAGGCACATGACTTACCGCAGAATATGACAGACCAGCAAGCATTTGACACTGGATTAGAGTTCAAGATTATATTAGCGAAAGAGCTATATACACATTATAAGACAATCCATTTCCACAATATCTGTGAAGATAATCATGCAGGTGCTTTTGGATATATGGTAAATTCAGCATTCAAGAGTGCGGTTAATCCGGTGCTTCTAAACGTGACAGTAGATAATTACCTGAAATTTATCAACCATTATGAGATATTGAACAATACCTTTATCCTGTCACATGGCAAAGACGGTAAGAACCTAAAGTTTGGATTTAAACCACATATAAGCGTGTCTGGTCTTGGTAAAATCAATAACTACATAGATACCGAATATCTGATGAAGAAGGGCGTAAGGATAGAATTTAGCAAAGGTGATAGTCACGTAGAGCTAATGGATAAAGCTACACCAAACAGATTTGAATATTGCAATTATCCAGCGTTCTGTCCAGCGAGTGATTGGGTTCAGACAAATTATGTACCGAACGATTACGGATTTTATTTCTTTAACTATTTTGATACGAATAGGTATACGGTTAATCCGTATTATTTTAACCAATAGGAGGTAGTATGGCAGGTGGCGTAAATTGGATTTTAAGCAGGCATGGAAACTTTTACCCGACAAATTATGTACCGACATCAGAGGTAGAGGCTAAACGAAATATAGCCTATGCACTATGCAGTATGATGATACATTTAATGATAGAGTTGTATGCGGTTAAGGAATAGGAGGCAGTATGGCAAGTTTTTTTGACGATAGTGACCCAGATGTTATTGTTAGGCAAATAAGAAACTTTGTTATCAGGGAGTGTGATGCAAATGACATTCACCTAAAAGATATTGATATATTCCTTTGCCCTAAATGGTGGAATACGGTAGGGGGATATATTACGCCAACTCCACACATAGAGATAGTTAGGGGTAGGGGCGATTTTACCAAGCCGATAGCGTGGAGTGTTGATATAAAACTAAACGAAAATCTAATTGGTGGATTTTATGTAGAAAGGAAAACAAGTGAAGATACGAGCAAGGATTAAGGGCACTGGACAGCTTGTTGAAGGTGCTCTTGTATGTATAAATGGAGAGCCGAAGATTTTTCTTCTTGACAAGTATAATAGACAATATGTATATGGTATCTACATGGAGAGCATTGAGTTTCTCTTAAAGGGAGAATGGAAGAATACGGTAGAAGGGTTGGACATAATCTGTGAATACTTCGGCGAAGGAACAGTTCCGAGCAGACTTTTGGAGTACTATAAAAAAAGAGTACGAGAGCGTAAGGCTCAAAAGATATGAGGAAGAAAAATACTCTAACTACAACAATATAGAGTGGAAGTCTTTACATAACACAATAGCTTACATTTTCATAATGACAGACGATGTTCTGTTTAATAAGATAAATGAATGTGTAAGAAATGGTTACGCCACAAAATCAGAAGTATGTGGGCTATTCAACGTAAAAGAACACGTTATGGGTAGCAGAATTAACATATCACATGACGAGAATTTACGGATATATTACAATCAATTAATAGATAATATGGTGGAAACATACTCACTGGCAAACCCAAGTTCCTTCAACACTACGAAAAAAAACGAGAACGGTGAGATTGTTGAATGTGGGTATGTTCACGCCATTAAGAATTATGCGTCAGTTGGCTCTACAAAGAAAGAAATATGTGAGTATTTGCAAATTAACCCTGCTTCATGGAACGAGTTTCCAGCATTGCTACAGGCATACAATCAGGGTAATATGGAATTTGAGTCCTTTAAATCAGATGGCATAATAGACGGAATATCAATCAGCTTTATCAGGAACAATCATTTTATAGAGGTGGTTATTCCAGCAATCCAGAGAGAGGCATTTGAACATAAGGTTTGGCTGATTGAAGAAGAATATTCCATTAGTGTAGATGAAGACGGTAAGGAAACAAAGAAACTCGTAAGAACAAAGCGTAAGCAAAAGTTAGTTCCCGGCAACAAAGATATGCGTGATATAGATATAAGGTTATCATCAGGTAAATTACTTGAACAGATTGGTTTGAGTAGAGACGATAGCCGTAAGGTTAAATCCATACCGATGTTCGATAATGAGTTAGTTACGGAGCAGGGAACATTTGAAATTCCAGTAAAAGAAGAAGATTATGAGCCAGCCAAAAAGTAATACAGCGGAGAATTTAGGCTTTAATTATCTACCTATGCAATGGGATGAGTTCTCTGAAATGTGGAGATATAAGGCATTTAATCAGGCTTATGGCAAGTATAGAGACAAGGAACTGCCTGACAATGAAAGATATTTAATTAAGCAATCCATATATCAGAACTTAGATGCAACCATAGAGATAATGGAAGAAGCTATAAGAAGCGACCCGTTAAAATATTACGTTCCCACTGGTGATAATGTAAAGATAATAGAGGCAGTAACGAAGTGCCGTAAAACAGGAAATAAGATAGCCACGATAGCCAATTTCGCAGCTAATGGGATAGGAAAAACAGAGGGGAATGTCACTATATGTCTTAATATACTGATACCTCAACACACTTATTACTGGTTTGGTAAATACGATTTCTTTGCAAATCCCGATTTCAAACACCCTAATATATGGTATTGTTCAAGTTCAGAAGCGTTAAAGAAAGGCGAAGCGGTTGACAGTGCGTTACATAAATACTTAGACCCTCTCGGATATGGCGATTTAATAAAGTACAAATCAGGTAGCATACTCGCTTCCTTAAAGCTTCCTACATCTATATATACAATTACATTTAAGACCTATGGTCAGGACAAGATAGCATTTGAGTCAGGTAATGTATCATTTATTATCCATGACGAACCAGCAACCACATCATTATATAACTCATCAAAAGGAAGGGCAAGGGGTGGGCTTATAATGTTAATGAATTTCACTCCACTGGAATGTCCGCAGGAAATGCTTGAAGATGTAGAAAATGGACTGAAAAACCCCAATAAAGTTGTTTATAAATTCTCATCTTCATTATGGGGAACTTCAAAGAGTAAGGGGATTAGGGGATTTTATACTGATGAAGAGATATTGGAGTTAATAGAGTCCTATGCAGCAGAGGAAAGAGACGCAAGGGTAAAGGGCTTACCATTATATTATATAGGAATGGTATATAAAAACTTCACAGATAAAAACATTGTCACCGTAAATGAAGATGATTTTGAGAGCTATAGGGATGGTGAGGATTTATGGTATATGCCACACAAAGACGCTGTATATCTATATTCCGAAGACCCTGCTGATGCAAGACCACAGTTCGGGTTATGGACTGCTGTAAATCCCAATGGTAGAATTATCCACATGGCAGAGTTACCCAAACACGATGGCAGACCATATTGGGATTTAAAGTTTGGTGTATCAATTGAACAGCATTTTACTAATATAATAAGCATAGAAGATAGCCTCAGTGACAAGCTCGGACTCGAAAAGACTATTAAAGTACGTAGGAGAATATTAGATTATCACTTTGGCAGACAGCAACGTGGGAGTCAGGATAATTTAATTAGCAAATACACACAGAAAAGTAAGGAAATGGTATTAAGCGGTAGATGGGTTGACAGTTATAAATCGAGACAGGGTAAGTCAGAGATAAAGTATGGTCATACAGTGGTCAGAAATAATCTTGACGCTTACCTTTCAGACGGACACCCGAAAGAAATATTCTGGTCAAGTGTCAGACATACTATCCAGTCAATGCAGACCTATTCATACAAGGTTAAACTAGGTGACGGTGTAGCATTTGGAGAGAATATAATTGAGAAGGGGAAAGACGGTGCTGATGTTGTAAGATATGTAGATTGTGATAAACTCATAGATTATAAGAAAAAAGACGATGATATAGATTACACGACAGGAACTACTGTCGTAGATTACACAGCACTGGTATAAAAAGTTTAGAGCTATAAGGGTATATGATATATGGATTTAATTATCGCAACAATAAAACTGGTATTTTTTCTCTTGACAAGTATTCTTTACATAATGTCACCTCCTTGTAGGAGTATCTATGATAAGGTATGAACTAAAAGAGAAACTTAACGAATTAGCTCGACAGGATTTTGATTTAACTGAAATGGTAGAACGGTATGAATATGCCAAGCGTTACCGTCAAAATTCTGGTGCTGAGATAATGATGGATATTGGCACACGCATATTAAAGAATGACCTTAGTAGTGGTGTTTATGGAACTGCAAAGGATAAGCGTAACTTTGATAACATTATTAACAGGAACTTATTTGCCAAGAAATCACGCCTTATCGCCCATGACATTAATGTACGACTCCATAACCCGATAAACACCAATCCAATATCCCAAGATGTATTAGAGGCAGAAGTTAATTACTCCCTTGACCTTCACAGATTAATACGTAGCACTGACGGTTCTATAACAAACAACCAGTATTGGGGAATAGGGTATGTAAAAACGGGTTGGGATAAATATTATTTTGCTCCTGGTTGGGAAACAGGAAAGCCGACTGCAAGGGTATGTGACTCACGCAAGATGTATATATCTCCCCACGTAACGGATGATTACCAAAAGGACAATCACGAATATTGGGAAGTTTTTACTTATGAGAAAAGAATACTTAAAAAGAAATTAAAAGCTGGTGAGTTTGGTGGTAACATAGGTGATATAGACGAATTATTAAAAAAGATAGATAACCACCATGAAATAAATAATCTTATTCATCAGGAATATGGATATGGTGAGTTTATAGATGTGGTTGTATGTCAGTATTACAACCCTTATTCATTTACGATGCGGGCGATAAAGGACTATGTATCAGATGACGAGCCACTTATAGAGGTAATAGAAAGCGAATTACTGGCAGAGATAGGGCAGGATAAAGTAGAGCTATTAGATGATGTAGATGACGATACATTACTTCCGGAGGGTTTAAGGGCTTCTGCTCCGTATGAGAGACGCATTGATTCATGGTTTGAGATGATATTCATACCAAGTCTCAGTGTAGTATTAAAACACCCTGATTGTGTAGGTGATGTTTCGGAATATATTACTTATGCAGGTCGTAACAATCCAGATAGCTCATATCCATTCTCAGACGCATTTGACCAGGCACAGTTACTTGAAATACACAGCATAGCAATGACAATGCGTATTATAGCTTCTATTAAGTTATTTAAGAGCATCCCTTGGTTTGACCCTACTGGAATACAAAACGGTCAGAATTTCATTGATAATTGGGAAAATTGGAATACGCCTTTAGTTATATCAGAGGAATGGTGGGAGAAAAATCCTGATGGCAAATTACCGTTTGGCTGGATAAAACCGCCACAGGGTGGAATTGACCTTGAACGCCTTGAAATGAGTATGGAGTCTCAGATAGATAGCAATACCCAAAATCCAGCAGTTATGCAGGGTCAGTCAACGGGTTCACACGCTTCCGCAAGGCAGACACAGACACTTACGAGTAATGCACTTAATTCGGCAAAGGTTGACTATTATCCCTACGAATTAATGATAACTGAATTTGCTGAAAGATTAAAGAATAAGATAGCAGAGAATAAACTAAGACCACACAGATTTAATTATATGGGTAAGACAATAACTATCAATGATGAGGGTGGTGATATTAATTTAATGGATGCAGCACCTAATTGCATGGCTGTTGTCAGGGAAGCGGATAATGATGAGTCAATAGAGACTAATAAAGAAATGCGTATTGAGAACCTGTTAATGAATGGTCAGCTACCTTATAATTACGCAATCTCTAATATGGGTCTTGACAATCCAGAGCAGATAATCTCACAAATGGAAGAGCAAAATCAGGCAATGGCAATTTTAAAACAGATACAGGAGCTTAATCAGATAAATCCACAGGCAGGACAAATGATTATACAGGAAATTCAGCAAGCGTCTCAAAAGGCTATGGCGGAGGGAGCACAACTTGAAAATGACACAGTACAGCAACCTCCATCACAGCAACAATAAAAGCGTGTCCTCAAAGGTCAAACCGCAAAGTCTTAGACTCACTGCGACAGACAAAGGACAAAGGAGCACAGTATGTTAGAAAGTTACACGAACGAGTTTTTGTCAGCTACCGATGACGGTAGTGTTGACGCTGTTTCAACAGAAGCGTATGACGAGAAAGTTGTCATTGACAACAAGGAAATCGAAGTTCACGTAGAGCCACAAGGCGAGGGTAAGCCACCGCTTGTATATCCGAAAGGTGAATATGAACAGTGGGGCGAACCTGTATTTGTAAAAAAGCTATCAGACCAACTTGTACACAATTCCAAGAAAGCAATGGAAGTATTAAAACACAACAATGAAAACACACAGGCTATGCAAGACCTTCAAGCTAAAAATGATGAACTCGAAAAGCAGAAGTTACGGAATGAGGGTATTATCGAAACCTTGCAGAAGGTTGGCACTCCACCTAAAGTGGATAAAAAGCCAACGTCTGAACCAGAGGTATTTAATGTAGTGAAACGAGCCTATGAGATTGCTGGTGTAAGCGAAGAAGATTGGAATGATTTAACTCCGTCAGAACGCTTTAAGGCACAATCTAAAGCTACTCAGGAACAGACAGAGCATAATCAATTACAGTTTATGAAACAGTTTAATGAGACAAGTGCTAAAACTAATCAGGATTTCATGCAAGAGCAGAAGTTAAGTTCCATGATAGTACAGGCAGGACACGACACTCAGGAAGTAAAGACGTGGATGAAACAGAACGGTGTAACGTACAGTGAACAGGGAGTTAGTCTTTATATTAATTTTATGAAGCCTAACCTAAATCCGAAACCAAAAGACGATGCTATTGACGAGCTAAATAAACGGACAGAGTTACTAAATCGAACCAAAACGCCTCAGATGGCTGGGGCACAGGCAGGATTCCGAATTATGACACCAAAAGATAAAGAGCTAAAAGAGTTCTGTTCTGCCGTAAAAACCTCCGAAGTAGATAAAAACCAGAAGGCTAACGAGATTTTGGGTATACAATCGTCTAACAAACGATAATAAGGAGTCATATAATGGCTACAGGAACATGGTATCAAGGGCCGAGAACGACTGCAACACAGCAAACGGAATTACTAAAACCAGCGTGGGATGAAGTCTTAGACGACAGTTTTTTGGGTCAAACCCCATTAGTATCAATGTTGTCGAAAATGGGAAGTTACAAACCAGTTGACAGAAATGAGTTTAAGTGGGCTTCATATAAAGAAAAAATGGAATATGTTACAGTTACGGTATTTGCTACAGGCGGTGGTTCTACTGCAAGTACTATAACAGTTAGTCCCACAGATGTTGAGAAGATAACAAAGAGCCTTACCCTGCGTAACAGCAGAAATGGTCAGGTATATTATGTAACTACTACCGTACGGAGTGACGCCACTACTGCTGCTAATACATTCACAGCACAGTTAGCAGTTACAGACGCAACCGCAATGACTACAATCTCAGGTACAGATTGTCTCGTAGGTGACACGCTGTATGTTCTGAATAAAGCAGCTTATGAGAAATGGGGTGACATTACCAATTCTAGTGATTATGCAGCATTTAAGACCGAAGATACAGACTATAATTACATCGAAATGATGTTTGATATTCTGGAAATTTCTGACTTAGATGCTAATTCTGGACAGTGGGTATCTGGTTCACAGCGTTCAAGAAACATGGCACGCTCACAGCAGAGATTATGGAAAAACTTTGAAACTAAGTGTTTCACTGGAGTACGTGTAAAGAATACAACCGCATTGGGCAGTGAATATGTAACCCTTATGGGTGGACTTGACCAGTACGGTATCAATACTGAAACCGATACACTGTCAGGCTACACATGGGACGATTTCAAGGACTGGATAAAATCAGAAATGCAGGTATGGAACAGAAAACCAAATCTGTTTGCGTTCTGTAATAACAATATGTTCTATAAGGTATCTGATTGGGTAAAGAATAACACTGACCCGACCTTTAGTGCTACTGGAAGCGATTCTGCGTTTGGTTATCAGGTTAAGACTTTAATCACACCCGGCCCAACTATCCAGTGTGTAAATAACAGAGCATTGTTTGAAGCGTTTGGTGACAGTGCGGTAATGTATATCGTTGATATGAACCTGCTTGAAATCAAGTACTTTGCAGGGCCGGAAGCCAGCTTCGGATTTGACGTTATCACAAATTGCCAGTTGAGGGGTAATAACAACCTTGTTGATAAACTGCAATTCTGGCCTGGCTTGAAAGTTCAGCACCCAGAAAATATGGGTAAACTGCTTCTTACAGCATAAGGAGCTAACAATGAAGAAAATAGTATTAATTGTATTGTTTATGTCGCTTTGCTTTAGTCTTATGGCTTTGACGGCGACACAGGCAACGTGGACTACTTCTGAGGAAACGGTAAACGGGCAGATGTACTTCATTGCTTACACAAGCACTGCTGTAACAACTGCTGCAAAGGTAGTCTATACCGAACCCACCGATTTTAAATTGAACTGGGACGCTCCGATAATCATTATAGTAAATCCTGATGCAGATACCTATGATGGAGATACACTTCCAGTTACGATGTATTGCGGATATTCAGATGATTTTGCAGTAACGGTAGATACGGTCGGAACACCTACAATCGTAGATGGCTGGCTGTACGGTGATATAATTGCAGATGTAAAAGCAACAACTGGACAGTTCAGATTGTTTGGAGTACCTAATACATTGGCAGACGGAACTAATACATTTGCATTTGTAGCACCGTGTCCAGAACTGGCGTTTGAGATAACCGCTGCAACCGAGTTCACTGCATCAACTATCGAAATAATACTCATGCAACCTATGTTCTTAGACATACCAGCCGATTGGCACAATGTATATGGCAATAAGAGGTTCAGCAAATGAAAAAGTTAATCATAACCTTAATCCTCATTTCATTGGTATTATGTATATTTGGTAAAAGCACCAATTTAGCAACCTGGTCAACTTCTACTGAAACAGTCAATGGTCAAAAATATTTTATAGCGTACACCAGTACCGCTGTAGATACTGCTGATTTGGTAGTCTATACAGAGCCGACAGACTTCAAGTTGAACTGGAACGCACCTATAATGATAATCACCAATCCCGATGCAGAGACATACGGAAATACAGCATTACCAGTAACCATGTATTGTGGCTACAGTGATGATTTTAATGTAGTGGTAGATTCCGCTGGAACAACAGTGATAACAGACGGCTGGCTTTACGGCAACATCGAAGCAGATATTTACAATACTACAGGTCAGACAATGCTTTATGGCTTCCCGAATACACTGGCGGATGACGCAGATGACTTCTTTTTTGTAGCACCTTGTCCAGAATTAGCATTTAAGATACAGGATGCAACCGCATTGGAGTCGAGTACCATTGAGATAATCCTCATGCAACCGATGAATATAAACACACCCGCAGATTGGGAAAAGACGTATAAATAACTAACTATAAGGGCGGGGTTTATCCCCGCCCATAGGAGCTATAATGGCTAAGAAAAGCTATATTTTCAAAACAACCAGAAGGGTTGGCAACCAGACATTCGTTGGCAGACCCAAGGGCAAAACGCCAATACGATATAGATTCCCTGAGTCTGGATTGCTTAAAGGCGATGAAGAAACCCTTAAAAACCTACAGAAACACATACAGAGCGGTGCAATTGTGTACTACGAAGGTGCTATCCTTGAGGAATACCTTGATAATGAAGATAAAACACCTGATGATATTCACAAGTTATTGATACTTGACGCACAGAAAGCTAAAATCAAGGTATTTAACAGTAAACCGATTGCCGAATGTACCACAGAAGAGCTTGAAACTGCTCTTAAATCTGTAGAGGTATAATATGTTATATTCTGCTTTAATTACACGCATAGCGAAGGATAGTCACGCTTACCCTGAAGCATCTTATACGACAGATATAAAGCAGAAGTTTTTAGATGCGGTTGTTGAGCTATCTCCGACCGCATCTATTGATAACATTAAGGAGCTTGTGAAGTCAGAGACATTTACGGTAGGTGTTGATAGACTTACATTACCGACTGACTTTGTTAAGACAATATCAGTAAAGTCAAGTTCTAATGCCTATAACTTCAAGCAAATAACAGCAGAAAAGTATGATGAGTTAGGGATAGATACGGAATTAGACCCGAATAAAGGCTACTGTTATTATTTTGTAGATGGCAGGGATATAGTATTTTATGTATCAACAACTGGAAACATTAACGGTAAATCAGTAATAGTTACTTATATATCCTATCCGACCCAATGGGCTACCACACAGGAAATGTACGACATATACAGTTCCCTATTCATAGAAGCGTGTAAGGTAGAAGCTGTAAAGAATATGATTACATTGCAGAGAGGTGAGCAAAATGACGTGGAGTGATATAAAGCTCGAATTAGGCAAG